>VMHT01164198.1_pt1 | contig 35274 bp, 60 predicted proteins | sample 4693611 | NCBI WGS metagenome assembly VMHT01 (sample SAMN12280063, study PRJNA550983) | marine metagenome | isolation source: seawater sampled from same location over 5 years 0.02-0.2 micron viral filtrate | place: USA: collected off the coast of southern California halfway between the port... ...
GCTAAGGCGGCGGCTAAACGGAAATACAAGGTCTACCCCTCAGCCTATGCAAATGCCTATGCCGCAAAGTGGTATAAGGATAAGGGCGGCAAGTGGGGCGGCTCAGATAATCGCGTGAGGAAAGCGTAATGCCAGCACAAGCAGGTCTCGGCAAATGGTTCGGGGAGAAGTGGGTTGACGTAAAGACGGGTGAGCCATGTGGTCGCAAGTCTGCAAAAAATTCAAAGCGCAAATACCCAGCCTGTCGGCCTGCAAGTGTGGCGGGCAAGATATCTAAAAAGGAAGCATCCAAGAAAACAGGCTCCAAGCGGGTCAAGTGGTCCACGACTGCCAGCGGCAGAAAGCGTAAATAATGGCGGTTCTCTATGATGACCTCCCTCCTGCCCAGCAAAAGGCGAGAGACGAAGAACTAAAGACAGGCTTGCTTGATTTTGGTCGTGGCGCGTCATATTTCCCGTTTGACGCTATTGGCGGCCCCGTGGACATTGTGAATGAGGGCCTTGGTCTTTTAGGCATGAAAAGCGAAAAGCCTTTTATGGGCTCTGACTTTTTAATTGATGCTTATGCCAGCATTTTTCCTTTCGACAAGCCTACCAATAGCAACGAAGAGCTTGCAGGAAGAATTGCGTCTGGATTTTTGTCACCTCAAGCAATTTCTAAGTCTTTGCTAAAGCTGAACATGAATGTCAGCAATCAAATAAATGCTGTAAGAGACGCAAAAAAACTGCGTTCTGAAAACACCCCAGAGGCAAACCAGATGGCGGCGGTGGCAGAGGCAGAGGCTTCTCCACTTGTTGCCGCTCTAAAAAGGATTGATGATGCCGGACAAAAGCCAGTATTCAACGTCACAGACGATGGAACATATCTCACCGTTAAGCCCGTCTCAGTTAATGAATCCAGAGCCGCAGAAGTGGTCAGCAAAGCGAGAGCAAAAAATGCAGGAGCTAAAGGCGCAGATGATACAATCTCTCCAATTACAAAAAAAGAGATAGACCTAATAATATCTGACCCAGACCTTAATGATGCATACCAAGTTGCAAACAGAATATCTATGGAAACAAACGGCGTTCCGTATGACCTAAACCTTGTTATGACAGAAGCTGGCACAGACAGAGTTGCCTCTTTGTCTAAGCAGGCGGCAATAGGCAGAGCGTTTAGCCTAGCCGCGCAAGGTTCGCCAGAATACAAATCGTCTGTTTTTTCTGCTTATGGAGAAAAATATCCGTCACTGATGGAAGCTGTTAAAGCTAAAGATTATGATGATTTGGTAGAAAAATCATATAGGCAGTTAGGCGCAGAAACACAGCTTCAGTTCAACAGCCTACCTATACAAACTACATATCATAGCGGTGATTTGGATTATGTTACTTCCACGGGGGGCACTAACTCTATAGGCATGCTTAGGGATGTTATACAAAATCAAAACTTAAATGTTTTTAGAGGCGGGGACCCTCACGACTTTCTTAACAAAATTGACCCTGAAACTGGCCTAAACATGAATGAGCAGTTTCGAGCCGTTCACGATTACTTCGGTCACGGGCCTAGAGGTAGCAAGTTTGATGCGGCGGGCGAGGAGATGGCCTATGGGTCTCACTCGCAAATGTTTTCGCCTTTGGCGCGTATGGCTATGGCGGCAGAAACGAGAGGCCAAAATAGCTTAGTTAATTTTAGCCCGTTAAACGTATCTTTAGAGAAAAAGATAAACGACCTGACCAGTCAGATACCACTTGCAAAAACAGATGCCGAGAAAGCTGAGATAAGCAGGCAAATATCTGAACTGCAAATGCAACGCCAATATGCTCCCCAAAGGTCTGTTTTACTGCCGCCTGAAATGCTAGAGGCATCTTTTCAGGGCGGTATGCCGTCTTACTTAAAAGACGCGAATGTTCCGTTAGCTGGAACGACTATGCCGGAAATGTCTATATTCCATGCCAGCCCAAAGAGGGGGCTTTTAGAAATTGACCCTTCATATGTTGGCTCAAGGATGACTGCCGAGAATTATGGCTCTGGGGAAGCGTTCAGAATATCGTCTTACAATAGGCCGGACCGCTCTTATTTCTTTCAAGACGAATATAGCGTAGGAGACCCAGCAACAAAAGGAGACCCTTTTGTTTATCAAGGCACTGGCGCTAATGTGTATGATGCGATAGAGGACCCTGCCGGATTACTTGATTTGGCAAGATTCAAAAGAGCAGAAGCGAAGCGTCAAAGCAAATATGGAAATGTAGACGAAGGGTTGTTTGCTAAAGACTTTGAACAGGCTATAAAAGACTACGGCTATTCTGGGTATTCTGCGCCATTTGGAAATGATACAAGGGCCGTCCAAATGTTTTACCCAACTCAGGTGAGAGGAATATTAGATGATTAAGAACGGGCATTTTTGTTATTTGCCAACAAACAAACTTTGTGAGCTTTCCGAAAGATTGACGCAAGACTTTTTCCCGTCGGACTTTGATGATGTGATAAGGCAAGAAATAGTCACATACAAAAAGAACGAATTTGGCATGAAGAAAACAACATTCACTAGGCATTTTTACTCTGATGGCTCACATGAGGACCAAACTTCCTCAGAGGTATTTGTCATCGACAGAAAGGCAAGCTAATGCAAACCTGTACACACTGTCCATACCCAGACCGTTGCTCGTCGCAAGACCGTTGCATCGTGTTCAAAATCGGCGGCGAGGGCTATGAGCTTCCCGCACCCGTTCCTCACCCCGTGATGACTTCATCCGGTATCGGCACCACAGCCAAAACAGCCATCAAGAAAAAGGTAAAGAAAAATGTACGGAAAAAAATCCACTAAGGGCAAAGTCTCCATGCCTATGTCTCGCCCGCAAATGGGCAATAAGAACATGAACAATGAGGGCATGGGTCTTGATGAAACTGCGTTCATGGCAACGCCAACACCAAGGCCAGCGCGGAAGCCCAAGAAGGCCTATAACGGCTTTACCGGCAATTACTCGACCGACTAATGCAGTACACCAGAGTGATGATGCGGCCCCGTCCCATGCGGCGGGCGGAGCCGGTAAAAGTCGAGGCGGTGGAACCAATCGCTAAAATAGATTATAAACGGTGTAAGGGCTGTGTCTCTCGCAAGTTATGCGATGATGCCGTTGCCTGCATGTACGGACCATCAGCCCCGAAAAAAGGAAAAAAGCGGAATGGACGAGTATCAGCTAAATAGCATTGTATCGAGCGAGATACGAGAGAGCCTGAACCACTTTGATAGCGAGTACAGCCAAGAGCGTATTCGTGCCTTAGATTTCTATTTGGGCGAACCTATGGGCAATGAAGTTGAGGGCCGTTCACAGGTCATATCAACTGAGGTCAGCGATACCATCGAAGCAATCATGCCAAACCTTATGAGGGTTTTCACAAGCAATGATAAGTATGTGCGTTTTAATGCTAGAACGGCGGAGGATGTGGACCGTGCCGAGCAAATTTCTGACTACTGTAATTACATCATTAACCACCAAAATGACGGGTACAAGGTTCTTTATAATTGGTTTAAGGACGCGCTACTATTTAGGCTTGGTGTCGTTAAGTATCACTTTGAAGAAACTGAATCTGTCACTGAAGAAGAATATGAAGGCCTTAATGAAACGGAACTAGCCGCTTTATTAGCAAACCCGAATATTGAGGTTGTAGGCTCCATCGAGACATTTGAGCAGGAGGCCATGATTGACGAGGCCACTGGCATGATGATGGAATCGCCAGCAACATACGACCTCACGGTAAAGGTAAAAGAGACCGGCGGTAAGATTAAGATTCAGAACATCCCGCCAGAAGAGTTTCTCGTAAATCGCAGAGCCACCTCATTAGAGGACGCGCACTTCGTTGCTCACCGGACAACAATGACTGTCAGCGACCTTGTAGCAATGGGCTATGACCGCGACGTTGTTGAGAAGCATGCTGGTTACTCTGACCTCGATGTTGACGAGGAGCGCACAACACGCTTTCAAGACCTTGAGGCAAGCACAGGCATTGACCCAGCCGACCCAACACTGGCTGAGGTTGTCTATTACGAATGCATAATGAAAGTCGATTATGACGACGACGGCATTGCTGAAATGCGCCGAATTTGCGCTATCGGTGAAGCTGGCACAGAAATCCTGCACAATGAGCCATTCGACCATATTCCGTTTGCCGTTGTCAGCCCCATCCTTATGCCGCACCGCCTGATTGGTCGCTCCATCTATGACATGACCGAAGATTTGCAGGTCATCAAATCAACATTGCTTCGGCAGTATTTGGACAGCGTTTATAGCTCCACATTGCCGCGCATGGGTGTTGTCGAGGGCATGGTAAATATTGATGACGTACTGGACGGGACCGCTGGCGGTGTCATCCGTATGCGTCAGGCCGGTGCTATTCAGCCTATTATGGGCAATGCTGTGGGCGGTGAAGTTCGCCCGCTAATGGACTACATCGACCAAATAAAGGAACAGCGCACGGGCATGTCTAAAGCCTCTCAGGGGCTGGACGCTAATGCACTGCAATCCACAACAGCTAGTGCCATCAGCGCAACTGTACGAGGCGCACAGGTAAAGCTAGAGAGCTATGCCCGCACAATGGCAGAGACTGGCGTTAAGGATTTGTTCAAGGGCATTTTGCACCTTGTAACGAAATACGATAACAAGCCGAAGATTGTTAGACTGCGGAATGAGTTCGTCCCAATAGACCCGCGTGAGTGGACTGACCAGTACGACGTTGTTGTGCAGGTTGGTTTGGGCACTGCCGACGATGAGCAGAAGATTGCGTTCCTGACGCAGATTGCTTCCAAGCAGGAGCAGATACTAATGCAGATGGGCCCAGACAATCCCGTGGTTACGATGGAGCAATATGTCAACACGCTCCGTAGCATTGCCGAGATTGGCGGCTTCAAGGACGCTGACCAATTCTTCAACAACAGCCAGCAAATTCAGATGATGAAGATGCAACAGGCACAGCAAGCCCAACAGCAACAGGGCCAGACACCAGAGCAACAACAAATGGCTCAGGTGCTACAGCTTGAACAGCAAAAGGCGGCGGCAGATATCCAGATTGCCCAGCAAAAGGCTGAGGCTGATATCGCTCTGAAGCGTGAGAAGATGCAGGCAGATATCCAGATGGAACGCGAAAAAATGCAGATGGAGTTGGACATGCGCCGTCAGGAGCTAGAGGCCGAGGCACAGTTGCGGGCTCTCAAAGCCGTAACTGATTCTGACATTTCAACGAACTTACCGAGGTAGATGATATGAGTTTTGGCGGCGGAACAACAAGTGATGTAGGCGACCCACGGTCAGGCGAAGCAAGTCTTGGAGGCACTCGCAGTACAGCGGGCGCGGCCTCAGATATGGGGATTACGGTAGGCGCGCTTCAAGATATTATGTCGGGCGGTGACGGCGGAGATGGCGGCGGTGACGCCCCGCAACAGCGTAGAGCGGTAGACGTAGCGCAACAGAAGGCTATTGCAGACCTTCAGGTTGCCACCCGTCAAGCCCAGGAGATGAGAGATGCACGAGCTTTACTGGCTGGCGTTAAGGACCTAGAACAGCGACAGGCCGCAGATGCTATTATGGGCATGCCAGCTTACATGAACGCTATTAGCCAGTTTAATCTCAGCAATATCGCTAAACAAATAGCTCAGGGCGGCAGACCTGTTTATAACAATGCCGGTCAGATTATGGGCGTTATGGGCAAGGGTTTGCTTGGCGGTACTGCTTACACAGGCCGCCCAGACTTTGACCCTAACCGTACTGAAGAGGGCGGAGACCAGCCTGACGCGCCTCGCTATCCGTATCCTATGACTGCCGAAGAGGAGGCAGAGGAAGAATATCAGTCCAGCATTCCGACGGATTACATCAGGCCGGAAGATGGGTTCTATCCCGAGACCGGAGCCTATGCCCGCATGGGTCTACTGGATACCATGCCTGACAATCTTTTAGGTTACATGCCAGACTTTGCAGACAGGAACAGAGCGTTTAGGATGCAGTCAGCGACAAGGCCAGAATATTTTCAAGACCCGTATAATTTGAGAGGATACAGTTTGCTGTCATGAATGAGGGAAAAGCAAGGGAGCTAGTGGACCGTGGCGAAAAGGCGGCGGCCCTAATGAGGAACGAAATTCTTGAGGAGGCTTTTACCAGCCTTGAGACTGAGTTTATACAGGCGTGGAAGCAAAGTTCTGTGGATGATTCACAAAACCGTGAACGCTTGTATATGTTGTGTCAGAACTTATCTGCCGTCAAAGGCTACATCGAAAATGTGGTCTCGTCGGGTAAGCTGGCGAAATCGCAACTAGATGAGTTGCATAACCGCGTAAAATTTGAGAAAAGGAAGTAGAAGCAATGTCCGACAACTCTGAGCAGAACGGAACGCTTTCAATGTCAGAAGCAATGAGCCTTTTAGAAACACCCCCCGTAGAGGACAAGGTAGACGAAGGGCGGCTAGAGGAAACACCTGAAGTTCAGGTCGAAGCCTCGGCACCGGAAACTGAAGCTGAAGATGAAGAGGCCTATGAGGTCGAAGCATCTGAGGATGATGATGAAGGTGAGTACGAATTAGAAGAGAGCGACGAAGAAGAAGTCGAAGAGCAACCCGAAATGTACACTGTCAAAGTTGACGGTGAAGAGTTCGAGGTCACGCAGGACGAACTTCTAAGCGGTTACTCTCGGACAAAGTCGTTCACAAAGCGTAGCATGGAACTCGCCGAGCAACGCAAAGCCTTTGAACAAGAGGCCGAGCAAGTGAAGCAAATGAGGGATATGTACGCACAGCAACTTGAACAAGTTCAAGGGCAACTCCAACAGGCAATCCCTGAACAGGAACCTGATTGGGCGGCACTAGCCAAGGAGTATCCGGCTGAGGATTTGATTGTTTATAAGGCCCAACTAGACCAGCAAAAAGAACAGGCTCGTCACGTTGAAGCTGAAAGACAACGCATTCAGCAGGAGCAAGCGCAAGAGCAACAGGTCTTTAGACAGAAGCACTTGGAAGCTCAACGAGGTGAGATGCTTGAACGCATTCCGTCTTGGTCCAATGAGGACACACGCAATACCGAGCGTCAGGAAGTTATCAAGTACGCTCAGTCTCGCGGGTTTTCTCAGGAAGAGGTATCACAGGCATCTGATGCCCGTGCTATCGAATTGCTTTATAAGGCGTGGCAGTGGGACAACCTTCAGAAGAAGACTCCCGCCGCGAAGAAAAAAGCAAAGAGCGCGCCTAAAATGGCTAAGGCAGGTCAGCCTAAGAGCAAGACACAAGTTGCAAGTCGTCAACGTAAGCAGGGGCTGGACCGTCTCAATAAAGAGCGTTCCGTTGATGCCGCTGTATCATACCTTATGGGTAATTAACTTTTAGGAGGCCAACAATGGCTACTTTCACTACTGCTCTTGCAAAAGGTGAGCGTGAGCAACTCGCAGACGTAATCTATCGGATTGACCCCGATGAGACACCAATTTTTTCAGCACTGAAAAAAGAAACAAGCAACGGCATCTTTACTGAATGGCAAGTTCAGGAATTGGCCGCCAGCGCTACTGATAACCATGCCAGTGAAGGAGCTGATGCCAGCTTCGGAACGCCAACAGCTACGGTTCGTTTTGGTAACTACCACCAGATTTCAGTGAAGTCTGTTGCGGTTTCTGGAACTCTCGATGTTGTGGACAAAGCAGGCCGTGACAAAGAACTAAATTACCAAAAGGTTTTAAAATCTTTGGAGCTACGCCGCGATATAGAACGGATGATTGGTGACACAGACGTAGCACGTTCAGCTTCTGAGCCACGCAAATCAGCGTCTCTCTCATGCTGGATTACAAACGGCTCCGTCGGTGCAACTGCCGGTGCGTTCGCAACAGGCGATGGAACAGACGCAGTGACAGGCGGTGATGACCGCGCTCTGACACTGGCTCTGATTGAAGACGGCATGCAGGATGCATGGACAGACGGCGGCAACCCAAAGATGCTTGTTGCATCTGCGACTAACCGTGCAAACTTCTCTGACCTGTCAGCATCCGGCAACCTTGTGTCAAACGATGTGAACATGACTGCGGCTAAGGCGACAACATATGTCGGCTCAACTTCTGTCTTCCTCACAGACTTCGGCACATTGGATGTGGCTCCGTCTCGTCAGCTAGGAAATGACCGCATTTTCTTGATTGACCCAGACTTCGCCAGCCTTTGCACACTGAACGGACGTAATTTCGCTGAGAAAGAAATTGCGGCTACTGGTGATGCAGAGAAAACTCAGCTAATCACTGAATGGAGCCTCAAAATTACGGCCCCGAAAGCACATGCGATGATTTTAGACCTCAACGGTTCTTAATATCATTGAGGGGGCGGGCAACTGCCCCCTCTACTCATCAGGAGGACAATATGAAAAGAGTGTTAAGTATCGACCCAATTACGGGCAAAGAATTATACCTGCATCAGAATGCAGACGGCACTGAGGTAATTCAGCAGACCCAGCATTTCGACGGTCTCATCACACTGAACAAGCACATGAACGACCAGTGGCAAAAGGGCCAACTGCGCGGAACTCAGAAGCATATGTCCCATGTGGCAGAGATACCCAATATAGTGTATGCTCACCTTGTAGAAAAGTTCGGCAAGCCCGCTGATAATCCGAAGGCTTGGAAGCAGTGGCTGAACGATAGCGAGAACAGAGCATTTAGAACGGGCGGCGGTAACATATGAGCATAGGTAGTTACGCAGAGTTAAAAACTGCAATCGCAAACTTTCTGGCGCGTGATGACCTCACCGCACAGATACCAATGTTTATCGAGCTTGCAGAGGGCCGCATGAGCCGTGAGCTTGAGACCCGTGAGCAGGAGAAGCGTTCAACAGCAACCCTGACCAGCGGCGACGAATACATAGCTCTGCCAACTGACCTGCGTGAAGTGCGAGAAGTAAAGCTAAACACTGACCCTGTGCAGGTGCTTACATATTACAGCCCGTCATCTTTGGACACCTCATATGCCTCATCCGGCGGCGGGCGCCCAGAGGGGTTCAGCATTGTCGGCAAGGAAATGAAAATCCGGCCCATTCCTGATGATGCATATACAGCAGAAATTATTTACATCGGTAGTCTCGAAAGCATCTCAGACACAGCCACCCCGACACTGTTCCTGCGTAGCCCAGACCTTTATTTGTATGGCGCATTAGCGGAGGCATATGCCTACTTACTAGATGAAGCACGGGCCTCGCAGTATGATGCCAAGTTCACACGCGGCATGGAGGAGGTAAAGGTAGACGAGCAACGTGCACATTACGGCACGGGCTCATTGCAAATCCAAAGTATTTATTCACGACAAAATGCAGTAGCGGAGACCTAAACAATGTCAGCCATGTCAGATTATTTAGAGAATGAAATTCTCGACCACATTTTAGGCACCGGTGCTTACACTATGCCATCAAGTGTTTATGTGGGCCTATCAACATCATCATTTAATGATGACAACTCCGGCACAGAATTATCCGGCAGTGGCTACACTCGCAAGGTTGCTACCTTTGCGGCGGCGGCTTCCGGCACGACATCAAATAATGCGGCGGTTGAGTTCCCAGCGGCTACCGGCTCATGGGGCGACGTAAGCCACTTTGGATTGTTCGATGCGTCATCATCCGGCAACCTGTTGATTCACGGAGCGTTCTCTGTTTCAAAGACAGTTTCGTCTGGTGATATTCTAAAAATTGCTGTTGGCGATTTAGACATCACAGCCGCGTAGGTAAATCATGGCTACCCTTGAGCAACTAGATTCGTGGGGTGTAATGGATGCGCTGGATAGCTATGGTACGCTAGACCAGCTAGACAACCTGACACTCCACTCTGCCGCCTCATCGGTTTCAATGTCGGTAACAACCCTGACTGAGTTGCAGAAGATACTGCACTTTGCCGCGTCTGTTACTGGTGCTGGTAGCATCTCAGCTATCATCACACACATCAGACAAGTTGGCTCATCTGTTAGCATTTCTGTAAGCGCCACGGCAGACAATAACAGGATTAGGCTTTTCGACGGCACGGCAGATGCGTCAATTACTGCAACAGCTATTTCTAACTTCCTTTTGGTTATTGATGGCAGTGCTGACATTGCTGTTTCAGCATCGTCTGAAAACTCTGTTACGTTCTCAGCCACAGGCAATTCACAGCTAGAGCTAACAGTTGCAGGTATCGGCAAGGTTCTGGGTGAGGATTGGTCAGAGCAAGCGGCGGGCACAGAGACTTGGACGGATACTGTTGCGGGCTCTGAAATCTGGACAATACAAAATATTGGCGAAGAGGTTTGGTTTAGACAATGATTACATTGGGCGAATGGATGCCGGACCAGCCGGACCTCAATAACACCGTAACGGTTGCCGAGAACTGCATTCCAGCGGCTCAGGGCTACCGCTCTATGAGCGGCTTTGTGTCGTATTCAAATGCGGCTGATAGCACTCTTCTGGGCTTGTTCGCCGCTAAGGACAACGCTGACAATACCAAGCTGTTTGCTGGCGATGCTGGAAAGCTGTATCTGCACAACACCTCGACAAATAACCTCGATGATGTAAGTAAGGCTGGGTCTCCTGCGTATGATTTGTCGGCAGGTGAAAAGTGGAAGTTTGTCCAGTTTGGCGATAATGTTATTGCCGCAGGCGGTCGCGGGGAAGAACTGCAAAAGTTTCAAGTCGGAACTGATAGCGCATTTTCTGACCTGTCATCAGACGCACCAAAGGCCGAGCACATAGCCGTTGTAAGAGATTTTATCTGGGCCGGTGATATTGATGACGGCGCGGGACGGATACCGTATCGTGTGCGCTGGTCAGCGTTTAATGACATTACCGGCTGGACATCCGGCACAGGACAATCTGACTTTCAAGACATCCCAGATTCAGGCAAAATAATGGGGCTGGTCGGCGGTGAATACTGCACGATACTGACAGAGAGAGCCATTTACAGAGCAAGCTATTCTGGCCTGCCTCTGGTGTTTCAGTTCGATAAGATTGACGCAGAGCGCGGCTGTGCGTTTCAGGGCTCCGTGTGCAATATTGGCTCACTGGTGTTTTACTGCTCTGACGATGGCTTCTATGCCTTTGACGGCACAAAGTCGGTCCCTATCGGCTCCGAAAAGGTAAACAACTTCTTCCTCTCAGATTTTGATTCTAATTATGCAAACCGCATGACTGCATCTGTTGACCCTCTGCAAGAGATTGCGATGTTCTCATATACATCTGTAAACAGCCCGTCTGGTCAGCCTGACAGGATTTTGATTTACAATTATGTGCTGAACCGCTGGTCTGTGGCTAATATAGAAGCAGACTTGTTAGCCCCGTTTTTCAGCGCTGGTTACACGGCTGACGGGCTTACAGATATTGAGGCTCTTGTTGATGACCTAGACCAAGCTGTAGATAACCGCTTTTTTAAGGGTGGGCAGTATGTGTTCGGCGGGGCTTACGGCTCAAAGATTTATGCGTTCAACGGGGCTCCGATTGATGCGACGATTGAGACCGGAGAGATGTCACTATCTCAGGGCAAGCACTCTATCGTAACCCGCGTATATCCTTACTACGAGCAAGGCAACGTGACAGTTCAGGTTGGCGTTAGAAATACGCATTCGTCCGAGCCAGCATTTTCAGCAGTATCCGCTGAGAACGATGAGGGTTTCTGTCCGTTTAGAACGCAAGGCAGGTACCACAGAGCGAGACTGAACTTGTCTAATAGTTGGAGCACAGTTCAGGGGTTGTTCTTTGATGCCAGAGAGATAGGCAGAAGATGACGCGCACGACAAACTATCGCGTTCTGAACCCAATTACAGCAACCACGCGAGAAGTTGCAGAGGTGCTGAACAGAACAGTTGACGGTAAGCTAAACAGTGTGGGTGAGTTCACTATAGCGCACAGCACGACATCAACAACGGTGACAGACCCGCGAGTGAGCAAGGAAAGCGTTATATTGTTCAGCCCATTGGATGCACATTTTTACAGCGTGGAGCCGGTGGTTAATACGCTAAACAACGGAAGTTTCGTCGTGGAGAGCAAAAGCCACGGTCACGCGACGGCGGTGGCATATGTCATTATTGGATGAATACGAAAGGCTGATGCACCACATCGAGGCCGCACTAGAATACGCTGGAAACAGTCACACGGCTTTGGATGTGCTGGACGCTATACGCTCTGGTAAAGCCCAGTTTTTTCCGTATGAAAATTCTGTTATAGTGACGGAGATAGTTGACTACCCGCAGAGAACGTCCTGCCGAATCTGGTTAGCTGGTGGAGATATGGACGAACTGATGGAAGCTGAAAAAGAGGTTGCAGAATGGGCCAAGGGCCACGGATGCGATTCAATGGAAATTATAGGACGTAAGGGCTGGGAGCGCCAGCTTAACGAGTATCAGGCGACAGCCACACTATTGACAAGGAATTTGTAAAATGAGCAAGGGCGGCGGAAGTTCACGGACTATCACACAGTCCACACAGGCACCAACATATGCACAGCCATTTATAAAAAGAGGCTTGCAGGAGGCCCAGCGTCTCTATGATAGCCCTACGCCTCAGTATTACCCTGAAAGCACAGTTGTTGGCTTTTCTCCCGAAACCGAGCAGGCACTGAGCGGATACCGTTCACAAGCTCTTCAGGGTAGCCCTCTAATCGGCGCGACACAGGATGTCGTAATGCAAAACCTGATGGGCACTAATCCTCTGATGTCAGCGGCAATGCAACCCGTTTTGGAGAAAATGCAGGGACAGGTTAGCGCGGCGGGCAGGTATGGCTCAGGCTACGGTCAGGGAGCTATTGCACAGGCATTGGCACCTATGGCTTACCAAGCACAGCAGGCGGCTATTGCTCAGGCACCAGCGGCCCGTCAGTTCGGGTTTGCTGACCTAGAGACGCTTGCTCAGGTTGGTGCGGCTAGAGAAGCTCAGTCGCAGGCAGAGCTAGAGGCAGATGTTCAGAGGTTTCAGTTTGAGCAGGCACGGCCCACGCAGAAGCTGGCAGATTATATGCAGTTTGTGCAAGGTGGTTCGGGCGCACTCGGTGGTCAGACAGTTACTCCGGTCACACGCAACCCAGCACTAGGGTTCCTCTCCGGCGGTCTAGCTGGCGCACAGGCCGCTCAGATGATGGGTAGCACCAATCCAATGTATGCCGCAGGTGGCGCACTGTTAGGAGCATTTGCATAATGGCAAGAATACCTACAAGATTAAACGGCGGTGCGGCGGGCAGTCGTGCGTTTATGAACATGCTTTATCCGCAAATGCCGTCGGGTCCAGCGATGTCAACTTTGACAGCAAGGCCAGCGGCAGGCGGTCAGCCAGTCACCAGAGGCACTCCGCCTATGGCACTCTCACAGCAAGCACAGCTTCCGGCTTATGGTCTAAGAGCGGCGGCTATGAGAGGTCCACAAACAGCAATGGGTGCAACACCACCCAAAAAGCCAATGAGCCTTATGGAGCGCCTGTCTCCTGAATTTGGCACACCGGCCTCGGCTGGCTTAGGTGCGGCGGCGGCTACTGGCTTGCAGTTGTCAGGCTACAGCCCGACACCGATATCCACGGCGCAGGGCTTGGGCGCAATGATGCAGTCCGGCATGAAGGCATTCCAAGCGGCTAAGGCGGCTGAGACTGCTGAGAAGCGGGCCGCATTGCAGGATAGAATTGCTATGGCAAAGCTGGGCAAGGAATCAGCCCTTATGGAAAAGCTACGCCTAGCCGGTATTGACCCTAGCTCCCCAGAGGGGCAGGAATTTATACGGAATATGCTAACAAAGCCCGCTACGGCAATAAATCTTGGCGACAAAAAAGAAAGTGAATTTAACAAAGAATCTGTTAAGTACGCGTTTAAGTTTATAGGAGAAGCAGACAAAAACATAAATCAAGTCAGAGATTTTGAGCCTAGACTTGAGCAAATTATGAAACTTTTAAGTGTCAAAAATGAAGATGGTTCTCCTAAAATAGACACTGGTCGATTAAATAACATTACCTTCCCATTCAGGCAGATAATGGCAGACGCCGGTTTATTGTCTGATGAGGATGCGGCTAATTTATCTAGTGAGGAACTGGTCAGACAGTCTATAGCTTTCATTATACCAAGAATGAGAGTTGCTGGCTCTGGGTCAACATCTGACAGAGAAATGGTGATGTTTGCAAATGCGGCGCCTAACTTTAATAATTCAACAGAGGGTAACAGAAAAATTGCCGCTGGTATGGCTATGATTATTAAGCATCAAAAAGAAAGAAGAAATTTGATGGATGATTATATGTCAGATAAAAGTTTAGGCGACGGGACATTAAACGGGTTCAATAGATGGGCTGACGAAAAACAGGGCGATATCTTCCCAACATACGACACACGTGAATTAATGACAGATGCTTATGAATCAGGAAAAGTTAAAGTTGGCGACTTAATCTTTAACGGAAAAGATTTTATTGTAATTAATAAAAAACATCTGGGGCTTTAAAGCTATGGCACAAAAAAAGTTACTTCCGGTTCCAACTGCTGACGATGAAATGGTAAGCCGTGTTGGTCCCAGAACCACTCTTGACATTTATACGGACATTGCTAGGGCCGCAGGCCAAGGTCTAACTCTGGGCTTTGGCGATGAAATGGAAGCGGCTGTTCGGTCTGCTTTTGGTGACAAGTCTTATCCTGAGATAATTAAAGAAATCAGGACTGACATAAAGACATTCCAAGAAACAGACCCATACAAAGCATACGGCGCAGAGATACTAGGTGGCTTAATTACCGGCGGCTATGGTGCCACAAGGACTATAGGAACAGCAGTCGGCAAAGAGGCTGTAAAGCGAGCGGCTAAGTTCGGTGGTGCAGACGCGGCAATATACGGCGCAGGAACTGGCGAGACACCTGAAGAGAGGCTTACTGGTGCGGCTATACAAGGCCCAATAGGTGCTGTAACTGCCGGTCTCGGTCAGAAGATTATGCCGACGTTGCAGGAGGGCGCCAAGTCTATGCTGGACCGTGGTTATCCCTTAACTATGGGGCAGGCATACGGTGGCAAGATAGGCTCCATCGAACAGAAAATATCTACCCCGTTTTTGCAGGAATCAATCCAAGAGGCGCGGCGCAGGCCACAGCAAATGTTTGTAGCTGAGACTATTGATGAGGCTTTGTCTCCATTAGGCAAAAAAGTTCCGAAGGGGATGACGGGAGAGGACGCTGTTGATTTTGCAGAAGATGCGATTCAGGATGCATATGAATCTGTGGTTCCTAAAGCCAAATTTGACGCGACAGCGCCTAATGCAAAAATTGAAAAAATATTGCAGACAGCGCTTTCTGATAAGGTTTTTGACGCTGATGACCTAGCTAAATTTACCAAAAAACTTAACGAGAGCTATTTCAGGTTTATGAGAAACCCTGATGCTGGCGGGAAGGCTTTTAAGGAAGCTGAAAGCAAGTTATCCGCCCAGATAAGGTCTGCTGTTCTGAAGGGTGAAAATACAGAAGTTCGCGTCTTGCGGGAGATACAAAGCACAATAAGAGATGACTTTGCCAGCCAGAACCCGTTTCTGCCGGACCTACAAAAAGCAAACAAAGCGTTCCGAAATATGCGACCTATTGTTAAGCTGTCAGACGCAAGAGCAGGGATGGGCGGAGAATTTACCCCAGCGGCACTTGTAAAGGCTGAAACTAAAGGAAGGGCAAGAACTTCACCAGAGGTCGTTCGGGCCAGAGAAGCTAGAGATGTCTTGGGGGGTACTGTGCCTGATAGTGGCACTGCTGGTCGGTTAGCTGTTGGCGACATAATGACAGCAACAACACCAAGAAAAATGCTTGGCCTTGGCGCAAACATCGTGGGTTCTTCTTTGTATGAATATCCTTCTTTGGGCAGAGCCGCCGCTAGGGGACCGTCTAACCTTGTGAAGTCTCTTGCGCCTACAGTATCTGAGTTTGGACCGCGTATTGGCGGGTTGCTATTGCCAGAAGCCCAAGCAAGCGAGATGCAATCAGACCCTTATAGTGATATACCTTATCTAACAATCAGACCATCAGATAGAAATCTGCTGGATTAGGAGCGAGTAATGGCTAAAGACGCGATTAATGAGTATTCCAGCACTGCGGCTTCTAACACAGACGTTGGCGGGGTAAACCTTGGCGAAGGTACAATGGTTGTCTCTGATATCAACGATTCCATCAGAGAGCTAATGAGCCACCTAGCTGACCTGTCTGCGGGCACACATGGCATTCAGGTTCTGAACCTTGAGGATGATGACGGCAGTGCGTCTATCAATATACAGGCACCCTCCGACGTAACAACCACAACCACATTTACGCTCCCTGACGGCGATGGCGCCGCTGGCGCTGTTTTGGAGACTAACGGCTCAGGCACACTTTCTTGGGGCACCGGCATGCCCTCTGGCGTTGTCATGCCATTTGCAGGCACCTCAGCACCATCTGGATATCTTTTCTGTTATGGGCAAACTGTAGCCGCCGCGACGTACCCTGATTTGTTTACCGCGATTGGCACGACATATGGGGGTGATTCTACTAACTTTACACTTCCCGATATGCGAGGCCGCACAGTAGCTGGTCAGGATGATATGGGTGGTAGCTCTGCTAATAGGCTTACATCTCCAATCAACGGAGACACGTTGGGCGCGGCGGGCGGGTCTGAAACGCACAGTCTAAGCGAAGCCCAGATGCCAGCACATACACACTTTGTTGTCAAAGGTGGCATTTACAACGGCGGAAGCTGGGGTACAAACACCTCACAAGCGATTAGAGAAGGTGTGCCAAACGACAACCCTGACAACCATCAATATGTTCTGAAGTCATCAAACGGTACTGCAAACGAGGCTCCCACCTCTTCGAAGGGTAGCGGTAGCGCACACCCGAACGTACAGCCAACTATTATTTTAAATTACATCATTAAGACATAGGTGGATTATGGCTACAAAAATTAGCGAGTACAGCGCGACACCTGCCAGCAACACCGACCTAGACGGCATAAACCTGTCAGAGAATGTCATGGTGCCGAGCGATGTCAACAACGCGCTGAGGATGCTTATGGCTCACTTAAAGGATATGGATGCGGGCACTGAATCTTTGTCTGCGCTGTCGGTCACTGGCACGGTTACGGCGAATGCTTTTAGCGGCGATGGAGCAAATCTGACAAACGTGCCGGATACCGGTGACGGCGGCATAGCAATGGCAATAGCGTTAGGATAAGAGAATGGCAAACGCATTTAAGACAAAAACTTTTGGCGGAGGTAGCACTGCGGCAAGCACTGCCATGACTATTTACACTTGCCCGTCATCAACCGAGACAACCATTATTGGCATGACGGTCTCAAACATATCAACCAGCCAAATATTAGTTGATGTGACTTTTGAAAACAGCGATGGGAACAACGTGCATATTCTCAAGCAAACACCAATACCAGTTGGCGGCGGTCTTGTCCCGATTGGTGGCGACCAGAAAATAGTCATGGAAGCGGCTGACGTAATAAAGGTAACGAGTGACACGGCAAACAGCGCAGACACAATCCTGAGTATTCTGGAGATTACCTAATGTCATACATTGGCAATACCCCTGCTGAAAAATACACTTCACTTTCTAAGCAAGACCTAACTGGCGATGGTACAGCGGGCCCATATACGCTTGATTATGCTGTGGGAGGCAATGCTGAACTAGAGGTTTTTGTAAACAACGTGCGACAAGAACCATCATCTGCATATTCAGTTGCAGGCAACCAACTTACAATGACAGGCAATGTAGCAAGCACAGATGACTTTTATGTTGTGTTTCAGGGAAAGTCGATAGGCACAATTTCCCCGCCAGATGGCTCTGTGACATCAGCCAAGATTGCAGACGATGCTATAACCCTAGCAAAAGCGGCAGACAGTCTGTATCGTTCTGGAACTTGGACACCTACTCTTACAGATGATTCAAGCAATTCAGCTTCCTTTACAACAACCCTAAATCAATATGTTCGTATAGGAAATGTAGTTCATTTGTTTTTGTCTTTAAATAATATAGACACAACAGGTATGACCACTGGTGATAACATGAACTTGGGGGGCTTACCCTTCAATCATATAGCAGGAAATAGTTTTTCTACTTTGGTACATACGCAAAGCATTACTTTAAATAACATAACAGGATTTACTGTAAGATTTCTTGATGCTTCTAAAACCGCAAGGTTTGAAGAATTAAGGTCAGGGCAAAATGACACTACCATGAAAGTTAGTGACCTGACTAGCGGAAGTGCTGATATAGGATTTAACGCCTTTTATTTAACGGCTGACGCATAGGAGCAGGACATGGCATTAAGCAAAATACTACCTGCCTCGCAGGAACAATATGCAGGTGCAAGAAACCTCATCATCAACGGAAATATGGCCTGTTCGCAGAGGGGAAATAGTTTTCCATCAGCGGCAAATAACACTTATGTTGTTGACCGTTTTAGGGTTAAGCGTAATGGTATGGACAATCTTGTATATGATTTAAGTCAGTCCTCAACATCACCAGACGGTTTTGGAAACTCAATAAAACTTGATGTAACCACAGCAGAAACTTCAAGCGCAGACGGTGAATACTTAAAGATTGACACTACAATCGAAGCGCAGAATGTTCAGCAATTAAAATATGGAACATCTTCTGCGGAACAAATCACAATGTCGTTTTGGGTGCGTTCTAGCACTACAGGAACTTATGCCATTGAGATGTATACTGAAGACCCTAACAAGCAAATTACAAATACTTACACAGTAAACAGTGCGAACACTTGGGAATACAAAACTGTAACGTTTGTTGGCGACAATGGCGGAAGTATTAATAATGACAATGGACAAGGTTTTCTAATTAGCTGGTTTCTTTCTGTTCCGTCTAACTACAAAACGGGCGATAGCACATCGTGGCGAACTTATAACGCTGATGGAAGAGGCTATGGTCAGACAGCAGACGTAGCTTCTACTACTGGTGAATTTTACATCACAGGCGTCCAGCTTGAGGTAGGCGATGTAGCCACACCGTTTGAACACGAAAGCTATGCGGAAACTTTGCAGAAGTGCGAAAGGTATTATAACCGCATTTATAATATCTGGTGTGACTTTGCGGTTTATGCAAACAACGGCAGAATGTCCAGAAGAGTTGACTTTCCTACAACAATGAGAGCCACCCCATCAATGACAAGAAACACCGTTTTCACAACAAATTGCGATGGTGTTGCTTCAAACAGAACTGATATTCATGGTACGCATATCTATGCAAACTCGACAGGTGCAGTAGGCGATGCTTTCTTTGTCATAAATAATATGGAGGCTGATGCTGAATTATGATTATAGAAAACGCTAAATATTATTTAGATGTTGCAGATACAAACATCACAGACCACATAACTGCTACGATTGATGGTACGGTTTGGGATGTGCCGATTGATGCTTCTAATGCGTTCTACGCAGAAATCATGCGGCAGGTAGCCGCTGGCGAACTAACGATAGCGGAGGCTGACTGATGGCATATATAGGTAAGTCTCCCACAGGCACAGGCATCCGGCAACGGTATTACTTCACGGCTACTGGCGGGGAAACAAGCCTGTCAGGAACGGACGATAATGGGCTTACCATGTCATATGCTGACGGGGCGTATGTGGACGTAAACTTGAACGGCATAAAACTTGTGTCCGACACAGACTACACCACCACTACAGCCAATACCATCGGCGGTCTTGCGGCGCTATCTGCTAACGATATTGTTGAAGTTGTTGCCTATGATATCTTCACTGTAGCAGACACGGTTTCAGCTAAGAACGGCGGCACGTTTAATGGCAATGTTGCGACCACTGGTAATATTTCCGCTGTAGATGGCTCATTTAGCGGCGACACTGCTGTAGCTGGGGACCTGACTGTAGATACAAACACACTTCACGTTGACAGCACAAACAATCGTGTAGGCATTGGGACGAGTTCGCCATTAGATTTAGTGCATATTAAAGAAACCAATGGCACAGCTACATCTACTCAACTTATGTTGCACAATAATAATACTGGTAGTGGTTCTGCTGGAATTGCCTTTAATGTGATACACGATGGTGAAACAACATCTTATGTTCCAAAGGGTGCAATATTATTTGAACGTACCGCTACTAACGGCAGAGGTGCGTTTAAGTTTATGTCTGATAACGTTGATGACACAAATCCATTTTCTGCGGGTGATGAGGTTATGCGTATCGACAGCAATGGTAGTGTCAAAATAAATACCACAAGCACAATACATTCGAACGCTATTCTAAATGCTCATATGACGGAATCAAGCGGAACTGTAGTTGCCACAAAGCGAGACACAACATCCGGAGCGAGACACATTGTCTTTTATAATCCGAATGGTGAAGTTGGTGGTATTCTAACAAGCGGTTCTGGAACAAATTACAACACCTCATCCGACTACCGCCTCAAAGAAAACGTCACTGACATCACAGGCGCAACTGACAGGCTAAAGCAACTTAATCCTGTGCGGTTTAATTTTATTGCAGATGCCAATAATACTGTTGATGGCTTTCTAGCACACGAAGCACAGGCTGTAGTACCAGAAGCCGTAACAGGCACACACAACGAGGTGGATGACGATGGCAACGCTGTTTATCAGGGCATTGACCAAAGTAAGCTAGTGCCTTTGCTGGTTGCTACCATACAGGAACAGCAAGCCGCTATTGAAGCATTGACTGCTAGAGTATCCGCACTGGAGGAGAACTAATGACAAGAGCAAGAGAATTAGCTGACCTCGGCGGAAGCGCAGGTGCAGGTGGTATCACAGGCAAGAACCTCATAATCAACGGAAAAATGGCTGTTGCACAGCGGGGAACGTCAGTCACAAGCTTTTCATCTCAAGATTACACAACCGCTGACAGGTGGAAACTTATTGGTTCAAACTTTGGCACTTGGACTGTTACACAATCAACAGATGTTCCGGCTGGTCAGGGGTTTGCTAATTCATTTAAACTTGATTGCACAACAGCAGACACCAGCATTGGTGCGGCTGACAGTTTGCGTTTCCGACAGGGCATAGAAGGGCAAAACTTACAGCATCTAAAAAAGGGCACATCAAATGCTGAAAGTGTTACTTTTTCTTTTTGGGTAAAGACTAACAAAACAGGTTCGTATGCTTTTGAACTTCTCGACCAAGATAATAGCAGACATATTTGCAAACTTTATACTGTTGACAGCGCAAACACTTGGGAAAAGAAAGTATTTACTTTCGCAGGTGACACATCAGGCGTGCTGGACAATGACAATGCTATGTCTTTTCAACCTCAATGGTATTTAATAGCTGGAACAGACAGCACATCAGGAACACTTGCAACCTCTTGGGCTAGTCGCGTTTCAGCTAACAAAGCGGCAGGTCATAATGTGAACCTCGCAGACAGCACTAGCAACGAATGGTATATCACAGGCGTCCAGCTTGAGGTTGGAAGTGCCACGCCTTTTGAGCATGAGCCATTCGCAGTAACTCAGCACAAATGCTTCCGCTATTATCAACGTGCAGGAAGCTACAGCGGTTTCTTTACCAATACTTCAGGCAGAGTGCGAGCAATGTTAGTTGGTCATACTGTGATGAGAGCACAGCCAACAGCAAGCAACACAACAGGCATTGCAGTATATTCTAAAAACGCAGGTATTAGTGGTGCAACAACTATATTTACTGCTCCCGGAAACTTTAGAAATGGCCCATCATCATTTATTGATTTTGATACAGTGGCAACAAGCACTGTGCAGGGTCAAGGCTGTACTGGCGATAACAATACTGATGTTCGTTATTTTGAATTAGATGCGGAGTTATAAAAATGAACGAAATGACAATAACAAACGCACGACATTCGGAAGATGGTGAAAGTGTTTTAGCAACCGTTGATGGTGTTCATATGGCTATACCAAAAGATGCGGATAACCGCCACTACGCAGAAATCATGCGTCAGGTTGAAGCTGGCACCTTAACCATAGCTGATGCTGATTAGCTATGGAAATGGACAATCTGATAGACCTCCTGCTAGGCGTACTGCTTACAGGTGTCGGCTGGTTCTTGGCTAATCTAGTGCGAGAGGTCAAGCGAATTGACATCTTGCTGAATAGAACTCGTGAAGATTTTGCCAGCAAGAACGACCTCAGTTACGCAGTGGACAAGCTATCAGAAGCACTGCACAGAATGGAAGATAAGCTAGACAAGGCTCTCACAAAAGGCTGATGAAATGGACCCTATTACCGCAATGGCTGTTGCAACCTCTGCGTTCTCGGCTATTAAAAAGGGGTTCGCGGCGGCTAAAGATGTCGAATCTATGGCGGGCGATTTATCTCGCTGGATGGGCGCGGTGCAGTCTGTTAAGGACGGGCACCAGAAAGCCAAGTCGCGTCGTATCGGTTCTGTTGACGAGGAAGCTCTTGAGACATGGGCCCACCAAAAGAAAATCAAACGTATGGAGGAGGAGCTAAGGCTCTTCGTCATAGGCCATTACGGGCCAGAGGCGTGGCAGGATATCATCCGGCTACAGGGCAGGATACGCAAACAGCGGCTGATTGATGCTAGGCTCAGAGAAGAAAAAAACGAACTGATTATCATGTGGATTATGATTATTCTGCTAGTGCTGATTGTCTTAGGCTTTCTGTACTTCGGCTTCACCCAGATAATGCGCTAAAACACCCCCGAAAAAAATATAAATAAAATTGCATGCTAGGGCTTTACATATCTATACTCTTAGCCTATATTTATATTATGGGGAGAGCCCATAGCAAAAACAGGGAGATTATCATGGAATACACACAGATTGATTGGGACCGCAAAGTTAAATATACAGCCGCTGAGTTTGCTGGCATTCGCCGCAACGCTGACGGCGACATCTGCGAAGACCTCGACGTACACTGCATCTGGATGACACCTGCACAAAAGCGTAGCCTCACAGGTGATGACCAGTATCGCGTTGATGGCTATGAAGAAGACATGGCCTACATGATGGAAGAGGCCAAAGCGGAATTTGCGGGCGCTTAACAGCCCCGCCACCAAAGGGAGATAGATATGGCTGGAATGAGTGCAGGAGAAAGAGCAAGGCGCGGATATAACCGCCGTCTTGTTGGCAAATGGAAGATGAGGAAAGGCTGTAGTCATTGTAACTTTCAAGCTAACCACAGCTTTCAGCTTGAGCTAGACCACATCGTGTGGGGCGTTACCAAAAAATATAAGGGCACAGACCGCGCCTTTGAAGCGCATTGGAGCAAGGGCAGAATAAAAAAAGAACTGTCAAAGTGTCAGGTCTTGTGTAAGAACTGCCACGCCCTGAAAACCTATAAAGAAAGGTACGGCGATGAAAAACTGTAGTAGCTGTAAGCAGGACTTGCCGTTCAATACCTTTTCTTTAACCCGCAAGGGCGGGGACAAAAGGCAGAGCACTTGCAAGCCGTGTTCTGTGGCAAGAAAAAAAGCTATATCTCATAGGCACAGAGCTATTGTTGGCAGGTGGAAAATGCTGAAGGGCTGTTCTGTTTGCGGGTTCAAAGGCGAACACCATTGCCAGCTTGACCTTGACCACATCAAGCCTGAGACAAAGCACCCTAGCTTAAAGGGTCACTCCTATGAACCAGCATGGTCATTCGCTAAAATTAAGAATGAGTTAGCAAAGTGCATAGTGGTTTGCAAAAATTGTCATGCTGAAAAAACCATTTTAGGGCTAGAACATATGCGGCACAATGAGTGGACGGGCGCTTAACAGCCTTGCTGTAACGGCAAAAACAATATATCAATAAGATGTCTGGGGGCTTTCTCTCCTTTGACCTCGGACAGTTTCCTCCCTGAGACCCCTCGCTGTAACGGCGGGGGGTTTTATCTTTTGATGGTCCTGACCTCTGACGCGGCACCAAAGCTCTGTCGGGTGCTAAAGGATTTTGTATATACCCTTTCCTTACCCGCCCGCTTGGATTTGTCAGACTGTTCCATTCGCCTGTCTGATTCTCTCAGGAATGATTGCCACGTTTCTTTATTCTGTTTCTTCGGCACTCTGGCACACCTCGCCCTGACAGCAATCATCGACGATGTTTCCGCAGGTCAGACATTGCTCATGCCCATGCACATGCACAGTCTTCCAAGCCTCGCCACAGCGCGGGCATCTCTTTATGTGGTCATTCATTTTTTACCCTTCTTTTCCATAAATCCCTCAACAGCACCGCCGCCAAAGTAAAATCCTAAAATTAAAAGCATGGCGTAGTTTATACTAAACTGGTCCATAACCTTTGTTACATCGTCTGGGTTGCCTGAGCCTGATAGCGTCATACCCAAAACGATTGCAAAGCATGCAACATAGGTAAACCCAAACATAAATGCCAGCATCCGCTGGGCTATCTTGAATGGCGCATAAGCGGCAAGCACATCTGTTTTTGCCTTGGCCTTCGCCTGTATTTCTTCCTCGCTAGAGGTATGCATATTGTCGATAAGGTCGAGAGATTTTGATATCACATCTCCTGAGCCTAAAATTTTAGATAATATTCCTATCATGCTATCAGCCCTTTCCGGTAGCCCAAGCCCTTCTGGTAGGTCAGTACCTCTTTACGATTGTCCTTAGCCTTGTAGCTACAATGTACCCAGCCGGTATTCCCGCCGGAATAATTCTCTAATATTAGCTGGTCGAAGTCCAGCTTACCAGCAATGTAGCCCGCCAGTTCCATATTGCTAATGGTCGGCACCTCAAAGTCTGCCGCCTCGCCCTTGGCATGTTGGCTATTTACTGAGCTTCCTATGGCTATGCAGAGCTCACCAGAGCGGTATCCGCTACTAGGCGTGAACGGTATGCCGTACTGCTCTCTGACGGGCTCCAAAATGTGTTTGCACACCAGCTTCATAGCCTCGATGTGTTCATCTGTCGGCTCATTAGGTATGCCCTTACGAACCGCCGTCTGGCTCTTGGTCATCTCTGCCAAGCTAAAATGCTTTGATAGATTCATGTTATTTTTCCTTCACGCCGAGCGTGTCCAGAGCATCTGACCAGCTTTCCCGCTCAAGTTCGGGGTTGCTGAAAAATGTGATATTCCGAGTTAGTTTCTTTTCTCGGATGGATGTAACAGGAATATACCACACTGTTCGTTGGTCTGACGATACGCAGGCTAAAATATCGAAATCTGATATAGTCGGCAATCTTTTCTGACCGCCGAGACCGGTCTGAAAGTGGACCCTGTTTCTGCCTCCGCCTTGTCGTGACGACTGACAAGCCTTCACCTGAATGCGTAATGTGAGCCCGCTGTCGGGGTGCCATGCTATCAGGTCCACCGAATCCTGTTGCGCTAAAGCAACGCGCCAGCCTCTTGCTAAGACTGACGCGGCGGCAATGTATTCCCCAGCGAGACCAGAGGCCGTCTGAGATATTTTTAAATCGGCAATAAAGTTTTTACCGAGCTTCATCATTATTGTGCCTTCTGTTAGCCCGCATGATTAACTCCACGGCTAGGTCCATCATCTGCTTGGCGGTCATCTTTTTGATAGCCGTCTCGCCTTTGACCTTTACTAACACACCGTCGTCATGTGGTACTATGAGAACAGGAAATTCCACTTCCATTTTTTTCTCCATCAGCACAGCATACTGGCTGTGAGGCAATGATAATTGAGAGACAACTTCCCAGCCGTCTCCCTCAAATTTTTCGACATCACCGTGGACGACGTAACGAACCGTCCGGCAGTCTAGGTTCATCCAGCCATTCTCTCAGTTACTTTTTTGAGATTTCTGTTAAGGCTGGTTCTGCCCTGCGCTCTTTTTCTGAGCTTTTTGTGGGCATAGAATACGGTGGTATGGTCCCGCCCAAATCCCCTGCCAATTTCACAGTAAGACATACCCAGCATTTCTGCACAGATGAACATAGAGATGTGTCGAGCTTCGACATATTTAGGGTTCCTTCGCTTGCCCAGAATATCAATTTTATTGATGCCGGTCACGGATGAAGTGATATCCAGCACCTTGTTGATTTGCTCCTCAGAGCGCGTCAAATTCCTCATCGGCTTGCTGTTGCCGCTGAAGATTTTTTCTATAATTTTGTTTAAAACACTCATCGCCACAGAACTCCTCTTGGTTCCCATTGATAATACCGTCATAGCGGTAATTAAATATTTTCTTACAGAAGAAACACCGAGCAAAGTTATCTATAGTTGGATACTTGCTCGGCTTCTTAGGTTTGCGTTTCCTAGAACGGGATATCATCGTCTAGGCTGGCGGCTGGCTGTGATGCTGGCGCGGCAGTCTTCTCGATGAACTCACTGGCCTTTATGGACAGAAACTTATCGCCGCCATTTTTGGGCACGTTAGACCAAGCTGACAAAGAATACTTTGTGCCATTGATGGTGATGTCGCCGCGCATATCGGGACGCTTATCATTGTCGCCCTTGTCATTGCGGAAAAGCGCACCCTTCATTTCTGGGTCAAAATTCGACATTTACATTAACTCCTTTTTACGATTTGAAAATAGCTGTTTGTCTTCCGACGACAGCCCCATAGAGACACGGTTATAGAGGTTCTTTAGGCTCTCTATGTCCGGTGCCATTGCTACCTCATCTGCCAAAGACAAGCGCGTCAAATTCCTCATCGGCTTGCTGTTGTGGAGGTTTAATTTTGTTTAGCCCGCTTGCCTCTGCACCAGTAACTAACGCGGTTGGTGAGCTCTTGTCTATTCCGCCAAGTGCAGAGGTTCGCTGTGGCACAGGTTTATTGCCGGAGTTGTCCGGCACACCTGAACTGGTTGCTGGCATATCTTCACCAGCATATATGTAACAACCCAGACCAAGCAGAGCCATAGCCTTTACCATGCAACGCTGTAAGCTGGCGTTGACGGCAAAACTGTCTGGGTTTTTGATGGGTTTATTGCGATGGTCTAGGACCGGCATGACTTCGGTAGCCTCAGCCAAGTGTCCAGTAATATCGCTCGAATTATGGGGTATTTTTACAGTGACGCAGACATATGCGTCGCCATTGTGGTCCAGCATGTAGGGCACTGTGAGCCCATTGACACTGTAATTGTGCTTCACATATTGAGCAGATGGGTAGTGCTGTTTCAGCACCGTCCACGCCCATGCCCATGATAGGTATGTAAAGCCGTTCTTTTTCTCGACATGCTTTGATACGTCGATTGCTGATAATGTTTCCCAGACAGTCATATTTTCCATAGCTCCTTTGCTTCATCTTTGAATTGGTGGTTCCAGTAAAACGGATGCTGGAAGTCGGGGTCTGTCAGGCTGGCTAGAACTTTCGGGTCTGTGCTAATTCGCAACAGGTTCTGCCTGAGAGCCGCACGACGGCGCATCTCATTGAGGTAATAGTTTAGCATGTCAGACTGCAACTCCTCGCAGTTGTCGGGCGTAAATAAAACGCCATCATCTGCTGATACATATACAAGGTGAGGGACTAGCTCTGTAGCCTTGGCGTATATAGCAACCTGACAGAGATGACTGAACTCAGGCTTTTTGGGCAGAGTAGCCTTGCCGAAGTTACGGGTTCCGTCTTTTCTCTCTGGGCCCTGACGCGGTGCCTTAGTTTTAATTTCGCAGAATGCCTTGTCTGTGTATAAATCTACATAGCCCATGACCGGCACGGATATGCCAGCCAACTCGCAGGTGACTTTCTTTTCTTCTTCGCACCCGCCGAAGGTCTCAGCCAGTAGGTCAACACCGCTTTCGATGCAGGCAGGGATAAGCTCACGGAACTTCTCGCGCTTCTCTGCGCTCTCATCAGCGGGGTGGAAGTCGAAGTCCATTATAGCGGCTTCTGATGCATCCTCTATTGAGGTGCCCGCAGATAGAACGGCCTGAATACCGCCATGCACAGCCGTGCCATACGCCGCATTCTCGCCAACTTTAATTTCACGACGCTTATCTTTCGACAGATAAACATAGTCGAATATCCAGTTAGCTATGGGCTTGTTTAATTGTGACGGGCTAAAATGATGTAGCTGTACCGTCTCGAAATAATCGGGGACATCACTCACGGTTAATTTTCTCCTTTATCTTTTTATAGAATTACTTTAATACAGGTTATACACAGTAGTGTCAAACTCATAAAGGATAGTAATATGAAATTCCAAGAATATCTTGTTTCTGAGGGGCTTAGGCAAGCTCAGGCGGCTAAGGAACTGAAGGTCACACAGCCCACAGTTCACAACTGGATTTACGGAAAGCGCCCGCCGAGTGGGATGCACATGATGGCAATTTACAAGTACACTAAGGGCAAGGTTGCTTTGAAAGATTGGTGCGAGGTGTTCAATGACTATTCGGCGTGAGCTTGAGGGTAAGGTGTCTCAGCTAGAGTATGAGCTATGGCTGAAGTGGCAGAAGAAGTCGAATGCCGAGTGGTCAGCTACATTGCCCGACGATGGCTTTGTTGATGAACAGCTATCTAGCGACAGTCTGGGTAAGATATACCGGACAGAACAGCCAGCTAAAAACGGCGCGTCAAGTTTGGATGAATGCGATGAGTAACCCACAAAAAGAAAAGGGCAGTCGCTTCGAGCGTGAGATTGTAGAGCTTGCCAGACTGCGTGACCTTGAGGCTCACAGGGTGCCGCTATCAGGTGCCGCCGCTGGGTTCAAGGGCGATGTCCACATCAAGAAGGGCAGAGAGACTTGGGTTATCGAGGCCAAGAAAAGGGCCGACGGGTTCAAGTTTTTGTATCAACATCTTGAGGGCTCTGATGTCTTGGTCGTGGGGGCTGACAGGAAAAAGCCTCTGGCGGTTATGGACCTCGGTGACTTTCTGGATTTGCTGGGGGGAAAGCTATGAAGGAAGATTACTTCCTTAAAAGAATATCTGCCGCTGACAGTAAAGGTGTGCTGTTCTCTTACCATTACCTAAGCAAGAAATCTAAAAGGTTCCGTTCTGGGATAAATTACGGCCTGATATTTGAGAATAAAATTGTAGGGGTCTGTATTTTTACGGGATTTTCTGTTCCTGAGTTAGCTAAAGGAATGCTGGGGCTTGAACGTCAACAGCAAGCAGGTTTGTTTGAGTTATCTCGATTAGCTCTCGACCCAGAACATCAACTTATGGAACATAATTTGGCAAGCTGGTTTGTCGCTAGGTGCATAAAGGCCCTGAAAAGAGAGGCGGCAGTGAAGGTGATTTTGACTTATGCAGATAACGACTATCACACTGGAACAGTATACAAGGCTTTAGGCTTCAAATATTACGGGTTATCCAGCCCTAAAAAAGATTTTTGGATAAGGCAGGAGGACGGCTTTTTTAAGAAACACAACCGTGGAAAAGTAAGGGGACTGGATGGTGAGTGGAGAGAGCGCTCAAGGAAACATAGGTTTGCAAAAGTTTTTGATAAAGGCTTGAGTATAAAATGGAGTGAGCAATGTTTTCAGGAAAGGTTTAGTCATGTATGAGTTTGTTATTCTGTATTGTTTGGTTACGGGTTCTGGCACAGCTACTGAGGCTCGGTGTGAGTACCTTGGCAGGAAGAACTTTGTCACTGCATCAGCCTGCTATAAGGCGGGCCGGAAGGTGGAGGAGGCACTGCGGTCTAATCATGTGCTGACATGGGCTGAGGTGCCAGCCGGTCAGCGGCCTAGTTTTGTTGCCGATACAGTCTGCGGTGAGAGCAGTATCTAATGGAATACAACTCTGATTTCTCACACGATTTGAAGGTAGGCCAAGAAGAAGAAGTGTGGCTTGGTTCTCTGTTGCAGAGCAAAACGGTTGAGGTTAAGAGGGATTTTAAATGCGCCAAGACAGGCAATGTCTTTGTGGAATATGAAAGCCGAGGTAAGCCGTCCGGCCTTGGCACTAGCCTAGCAGATTTCTGGGCTTTTATTTTGGATGGTGAGCGGGTTGTAATCGTTCCGACAGAGCATCTGAAGCGCGTTGCTATGGTATATTACAACCAGAATAAGGTTGTCACGGGAGGTGACAGTAATACAAGCAAGGGCGTTTTGGTGCCCGTGAAGGAGTTGTTATGAGTGACAGTTTAATTATTCGGGGAAATATTCGGGAAAACTTCTCGGTACTGCCAAACGATTTGATGAACGATGAGCGGCTATCTGCCGACGCTCTGGGGGTTCTGGTGTACCTGTTGAGCAAGCCGACTGATTGGCAGGTTCGGGTGACTGAACTGCGGCGCAGGTTCGATATCGGCAGGGATAAAGTTTACCGCATTTTAGGCTCGATGGAGCAGTACGGTTATTTGGTGCGTGAAAGCGTTAAAACTGAAGGTCAGTTCGCCGGAACTCGTTATATAGTCTCAGATTCACCGCGTCCTGAAAAACCGTATACGGTTTTATCGGATACGGAAAACACGGACACTTACAAAGAACAGAACTTACAAAGAACAGAATATACAAAATCAACTAATAAAAAGAAGACGCAAAATAAACAGAAATTATCTGAGTGGGAGCCGGAACAGTTTGATAAGGAATATGCAGAGAGCTTGGAGCTTGATTGGCAGGAGATACTGACAGATATCAGGCTGTGGGATGAGAAGGGCGGTAATAAGGCCGCTTATGCGTCGTGCAGGGCTTTCTGGCAGACTTGGTGCAGAAAAGAGGGCAGGGGCGCTCAGGGGCGCTCAAATCGCCAGCAATCAGTGTCTGGTGGCAAGAGCAAGGTGTTGTCGGAGGGTCAGAAGGTATTTGCTGATAATGTGACGCAGAAATATATTAAGGCTTTTGGTTCGCAGGGATTTGCTTATAAGCTGGTATTGCCGGATGTGGAGGCGTTCATGCTTACCAAGCAAACTGATGAGGATTGGTTAGCGTTAGGAAACGGGCTTCCGAGCCCAAGAGAGAAGGGATGGATGTAATGAGAGACACTGAAATTGTTTTAGAAGATTGCTATGAGTGTTCTGGTGAGGGTGAGGCGCAGTATGAAGTCGGTGTGCCTGACTATGACCACGGCGGATATTTAACTGATGAGTGGCGAACCTGTCAGCTTTGTCATGGAACCGGACAGTTGGAGGTTGAACGTGATATCGCAGGGTGATGGCAAGATGCAGAGGTTGCTGGATAATAACCAGTGTCCGAAATGCCAGACGGCTATTGATAGGCAAGCTATTGGCAAGACGCTTGGCGACAAGCCTGAGCAGGTGTATCAGTGCAAGGTTTGTAAGCTGATTTTAACGGAGTTTTCAGATGAGTAAGAAGAAGCTGACAGAGCCGGTTATCGTGGAGTATCTGAGGCGGATAGCTATTGATGGTAGGTCAGCGCGGTCTGTAGGCAAGGACGATGACATGCCGTCGTATGAGGCGTTCTACAAGATGAAGGTGAAGGACCCGATATTGCAGAGCCGTTACAGTGAGGCTGTTGAAGCACGGGCGACTGCCATCGATGATAGGATAGACGAAGTGCTGGAAGGCGTTCGTAATGGCGAGATAGATTACAATGCTGGCAGGCTAGAGATAGACACGCAGAAATGGCGTATGGCGAAGTTTTTCCCGCGATTGTATGGCGATAATCAGAAGCTGGAAGTGGAGCACAAGACGAGCTTTGTGGACGAACTGAAGCGGGTTGCGGCTAGGGTAGAGCAGGCTAGGTTAGAGGGCGCAGAGGTTGTAGAGCATGATGAAGAGGGGCGAAACACTTACACCGTCACGCCCGCGCCTGCGGAACAGACGGCGAACAAAGGGTCGGATTAGTGTTCTGCACACGACATCTTAAAAACACGTTAACCTACTTTTGGTTTAACACACTGATATATCACAAGTTTTATTTTACATAATGGAGGTTATGCGACAAAGTTAGCATATTTTGCAGACCCCCCCTCAAAATCACAGGCGGGGCCTCTGTGATAGAAATACCCCCACACACCACGGAGAACCCATGACCAACCTCACCACCGACTTGCTCCACAAAATCCATGCCGACCCTGTTTTTTTCGTCGAGCACATAATCGGAGCCACCCCCCAGCAATGGCAACGCGAGGCACTACAGGCCATCGCAAAAAATCCCCGTGTCAGCATTAAGTCCGGTCACGGTGTCGGTAAGACTGCATTCCAATCGTGGTTGGTTCTCTGGTGGCTTTTGAGCCATTACCCCTGCAAGGTTGCTGTCACGGCTAACACTGCTCACCAGCTATCCGATGTGCTGTGGACCGAAATTGACAAATGGGCGCGTAAATTACCCGCTGGCTTTATGGACCTGCTTGAGTTCAAATCCGATAAAATCAGCCTCAAGGGTGCGAAGGACAGTTACGCTGTTGCCCGTACCAGCCGCAAAGAGAGCCCAGAGGCATTGCAGGGCTTCCACAGTGAGAACATGCTCTTCTTGGTCGAGGAGGCATCCGGTGTGCCCGATGTTGTGTTTCAGGTTGCCGAGGGTGCCCTATCTACTGCCGGAGCCAAGACGGTCATGTGCGGAAACCCGACCCGCTCTGACGGCTTCTTTTATGAATCCTTCCACGGACAGCGCCACAACTGGCACAACATCACGGTATCATGCGAGGACGGCGAATACGTCACCGAGGAGTTCCTTAATGGCATGGCTGATAAATACGGCACGGAAAGCAATGTCTACCGCGTCCGTGTTCTCGGCGAGTTCCCCACGCAGTCTGATGATGTGCTTGTTCCGCTCTACATTGTCGAGGAGGCCGTGAAGCGCGATATCACGCCTAGTCCTACCACGCCGACTGTCTGGGGGCTCGATGTGGCCCGCATGGGCGGTGACAGGAGTGCGATTGCCAAGAGACAAGGCCCATTATTGCTAGAGCCGATTAAGACATGGCAAGGCAAAGACCTGATGGAGCTTGCTGGTATTGTGCTGACTGAATATGAGGCTTGCAATTACAGCAATCGCCCCACGCAGATATTTGTTGATGCTATCGGGCTGGGTGCTGGCTTGGCTGATAGACTGCGCGAACTGGACCTGCCCGCTGTGTCTGTGTCGGTATCTGAGACTGCCAGCCTGAAGAACCGCTTTAATCGCCTGCGCGACGAATTGTTCTGGAAGGCCCGCGAGTGGTTCGAGGATAGAGCCTGCAAGATTCCCGATGATGATACGCTGATACAGGAGATAACCGGCATCAGGTATAAGTATCTCAGCAATGGCAAGCTGAAGGTCGAGAGTAAGGATGAGATGAAGCGCAGGGGCCAGAGGTCGCCGGACGTTGCCGATGCCTTTGTGCTATCGTTTGCACAGGAGGGCGCCATAGCTGGGGGATACACGCAAACAAAATGGGGCGCAGGTTCCAGCCCACGCCCCGATACGAATTGGATTGTTTAACCCCCCATTCGAGCTATTACGGCCCACCAAGTGTAGCTCCGGCTGTCCTCAATGCCGAGCAGTGACAGTGTATCCATCCAGCCCAAGGTAACCGCGATGATGACCGCGTATCCGATATATCCGAGAACTCTATCCATTATAGCCTCCTTTCGGAGCGGCCATAAATCAGCCCCTCTACAAATGAATCCAAAACCTGAACCAACTGGTCGGCGTAAACATTTTCCATTTCTTCTTTCATGGTGCGCTTACCGATGTTCTTGCCGGACATAACAATTTTCCAAGTGCGAACTGTGTAAGTGTCATTGCCCATTAGGTTGATAATAACGTGGCCCTTGTGTTTTAAGCCATTTACTTTGAACGCTAGACCGCCAAGCGAGGTTAGACTGCCAGCAGTCTTTTTTGTTAGCGCAACAAACTGCTGTGCGCCGTATGCGTCAAAAGCCCAAGGGTCCAAAGTGTTAATTTGGCTCTGTATTGTCTTGGCGATTTCCATGTGATTAGTCATTTTTTCTCTCCTTGAGTTGATATATTATCAGTCTACGCTAAGGGTAAACATAGTGTCAAACATTATTTTATAAATAAAAGCTAATTATTTACTTGTATCTCATTATAAATGTATGCTAAGATATGGTATGGCGGTATTTTCCGCAGATTTTCGGGAGAAAAATTATGGAATTAAAATCGGGACAAGATGTTTGGGTTAAACTTACTTGGGTGGGTGAAGATTTTTGGGAGGCTGGAACCGTCGTTAAGGTTACTGACAAGCGGGTTAAGGTTGAAGACCTCGGTCGCGGTGACGGATATTACAAAAAAGAAAACGTAAAACCCAGATAAACCCTGGGTTTTCAATTACTTAGCTCGAAAGGGAGAGCAATATGACTTACGTTTCAACTGATGGGGGCCGCTTAGAGGCCGGATACAAAGGGCGCAACGCGGGAGACTGCGCCGCCCGCTCTGTAGCAATCGCTTTGCAGATTCCTTACAAGCAGGCTTACCTTGAGCTTGCCAGAGCCAACAAGGAGTTCGGTTTTAAGCGTTCAGCCCGTGGTGGCATTTACAAGCCGGTGTTCGAGCATTTCCTAAAAAAGCACGGCTGTGCATGGCGGTCAGCGCCAAAGTTTGACGGGCGCAAGGCTCGGTGTTCTGACCTGCTACACGGCAGGGTGATTGCCAGCCAAGCGGGTCACTATGTGGCTGTCGTCGATGGTGTGCCCCATGACATATGGGACTGCTCAAACAAAATGGTCTACGGCTATTACGCCAAGGACTAACAGAAAGGGGGCTTCGGCCCCTTTTTTATTGTCAGTTGTCTAGCGCGTGGCCTGTCGTTATAATCAGGAACAACCAGCCGGAAGGTGCCCGCAATGTCAGACAATATTGTAAAGTTTCCAAAGCCAAAGCTACCCCCAGAGTTCTTTATTGAGGTGGACCTAGACGAAAGCCGAGACGACATGGCTATGGTTGATGCCGTCACGACGATGCTGGAAATGAATGTCAATGGCATTTACATGAGTTCTGATGTAGAATGGCATCACATTATGGATGCGGCGATATCAATTATGATACGCGCTGGGCTACGGGCGGGCATTGACAGGCAGGAGCTAGAGAACATTCTAGCTGACATTAAAGTTGAGGATGACGATGACATCTAAGGACCCCAGACTTAAAAGGGCGGGAGTGTCCGGCTATAACAAGCCGAAGCGCACCCCAAGCCACCCGACAAAATCTCATGTGGTTGTTGCCAAATGCGAGGACGGGTCCATCAAAACAATTCGGTTTGGTCAGCAGGGTGTGTCTGGTGCTGGCAAGAATCCGAAGACCGCATCTGAGAAGGCGCGGCGCAAATCGTTTAAGGCAAGACACGCAAAAAATATTGCTAAGGGCAAATGCTCTGCGGCTTATTGGTCTAATAGGGAAAAGTGGTGATGGCTAAAAAATCTATGAAAAAATCCGGCAACACGCAGACAGGCAAATACTGTGGCGGCAAGTAAGCCAAAAGATGCGGCGCTATGGGCACGGGCTAAGGCGGCGGCTAAACGGAAATACAAGGTCTACCCCTCAGCCTATGCAAATGCCTATGCCGCAAAGTGGTATAAGGATAAGGGCGGCAAGTGGGGCGGCTCAGATAATCGCGTGAGGAAA
>VMHT01070171.1_pt1 | contig 35186 bp, 22 predicted proteins | sample 4693611 | NCBI WGS metagenome assembly VMHT01 (sample SAMN12280063, study PRJNA550983) | marine metagenome | isolation source: seawater sampled from same location over 5 years 0.02-0.2 micron viral filtrate | place: USA: collected off the coast of southern California halfway between the port... ...
ACGAGGTTGCTTGGAATGTCTACGGCACTTACACGAGCGAACGGGTGCAGAATGGGACGCCCATACGAGTCGAGCAGCGGCGCGTGAAGGTCATTTGGAGTGTTTAAAATATATGTATGAGAATAAGTGTCCATGGGATGCAGGGGCATGCAGCGATGCCGCCCGCCGAGGCCATTTGGAATGTCTCAAGTACCTACATGAGAATGGGTGTCCTTGGGACAAGTGGGCATATCGCCCAGTAGCTCAGGGCGGCCATGTAGAGTGTCTCCAATACTTGCGTGAGAACGGGTGTCCGAGTGGCGAATCGATGGTTGATTCCACCACGAGTCCGCGCATAGAAAAGTACAAGGTTGGGCGCATTGCTCGGGTCACACGTGAAGATAACGAGCAGGTCCTCAAAGATATTTCGAACGTGAATCAACCACAACCGCAATGCATGAAAGACCTCTGCGCCGAGTATAACTGTGAAGAGGTTCAGGTGAAAGCCGATGGAAACTGTCAGTTCAGGGCACTGAGTTTGGGACTTTACGGGAGCGAAGATCGCCACGCCGAGGTTCGAGCGAACATCGTACAACACTTGCGAGAGAATGCGGTAAGCTATTTTCAGTTCGTGGAAGGTGATAAAAAAAGAGTCTTTGCAGATTACGCGAATAGAATATCCCACGATGGGCAATGGGGTGACGAAATCACGTTGGCAGCGTTTGTTGAGTATTACTCTCGTGGCGTTCGTGTATTGAGAGATAGTGAAAAGAACTCAGTCAGCGATCATATGCGCGAAGGTCTGCAGGAAGACGCCATCATGATCACGTACCATGGTAAAGGACACTACAACGGCGCCAAACCCATACGCGCATAGTAGAAACATAGCTGCCCTGAGTTTCCGCAATTTCTTAATTTCAGCAATTAAACTGATGACGATGAAGTAGACGCGCGATGTTTAAGATGCGAAACTTCTTTTATTTAGATACGCGCTACTTCACGAACCTCGTAATGATGACCACAACTACGCCGACGACGACCAAAAAGAGCAAGAGCATGATGCACTTATCCGTCGCTAACCCACGGGTGATGTCCTTCAGCACGCCAAACGACTTTTTCAACGAAAAGTGGATTTCATCGAGATCATCTACGATTTTCTCCAGTTGTTTTGTCTGCCCGCGCAACGCCTCGGCGGTTTGCGTCCCTATTTGAATCGTCTCCTCAACCACCGCTTCGCTTCGCATGATGCTCTTATCCGTTTGGTCCATGACGTTCCTACCGTGCTCAATCAAATCCCCAGCCTCCATGAGTTGCAACTGCTCATCCTCTACAATCTCCCCCTTTGGCTTTGGCCGGAACGCCGGCAACGTAAACGCCGTCGACGTAGCCGTCGTCGACGTCGTCACCCCTCCCGACGTGCTCGCTTCCCCGCCCTGACTACCAACCTCGCTCTTCCTCTCTTCTTGTTTCTCCGCGATCGCAATCTGCGCCTCCTTCTTCATCTGCACAAACTTGTTCAACCTCGACACGTATTCCTTCTTCGCCGCCGCCAACGCGTTCGCGTCCATGGCCCCTTCGCTCAGCGCCCGTCTCTCAAACTCCTTGATCAGCTTTTTACTCTCCGCCATTTTATTGGTCAACTTTTTCAAGTGTCCGCTCGACACCGACGTCTCGCGGCTCTCGAGAACGTCCTTACGCTTGAATCCGTCCCTGCGCCGACGCGTCGCGAGCTCGCTCCGTCAGTCCCGTCCCTCGCGCGTATTCCGTCTCGTCGCGTCGCTCGCGTCGCTCGAATCCCATCCCATCGCATCGCGCGACGCACTCTAACTCCGCGAACGCCGTCCGCAGCTGATCTCGCGTCGCCTGCGCGCTCATCGCGTCGTCGTCGACCGTCGATCGCGCCACGTGTTGTCGGTCGTCGTCGCCCCGCGCGCCCGTCGCGACGACTCACGCCCGATCGCGCGTCGGCGATCGCGCCGTCGTCGCGTTCTCGCCGTCGACCGATCGCGATCGCGCGATCGCGTCGAGACGTCGCGTCGAGACGTCGTCGAATTGTGGCGTCGACGCGCGCGCGCGTTCGCGTCGTCGCGTCGACTCGCGAGCGATTAGAATGACTCGTTCGTTACAAACTCGCGCCCGTCGTCGTCGCTCAAAACAATCCGAACAGTTTCTTCTTCGGCGCCTCCTCCTTCCCGCCCTTCCCGCCCTTCCCGCTCGTCGTCTTCGTCTTGCTCGACGTCGTCCCCGCGGCGACGCCGCCCCCCGGCATCGTCCGTCCCGCGCGCGACGGTCTCGCGCTCGAGATCGTCCTCTGAAACTCCCTTCGCGCCCCGAACGCGGTCGACGCCTCCTTCGCGCCCCGCGCCTTGCGCTTGTTCTCGTCGATCTTTCGCTGCTTCTCCGCCATGCGTCGTTGAATCTCCTTCGCGTCGATGTTCGGCCCGAACCCACCGAGGCTTTCGATCTTCGGGCGCGTCGCGCGCGCGCGTCGCGTCGTCGCCGTCCCTCTTCGCGTCGTCACGCGCGTCGCGACGAGCGCGCGCGAGCGCGTCATCGTCATCGCGCGCGGCGTCGCCATCGCGTCGTGCTTCGCGTCGTCGCGTTGTGTCGCGACGCGTCGCGTCCGCGCGCTTTCGGGGTCCGCGCGCGAGGGCGCGCGCGCGAGGGCGCGCGGCGCGCGACGCCCGCGCGCGATCGGACGGTCTCGTCGAACGGAAGGCGCGGGCGCGGGCGGCGCGGGCGCGCGGGCGGTCGGACGGACGACGAACGACGCCATCGAGCGACGCGCGGCGGCGATGCGGTGACGACGCGCGCGAATCGGGCGAGGAAACGACGCGCGCGCGCGTCCGGGATGCGCGCGCGCGGACGCGGGCGCGAGCGCGCGACGGGGGCGCGCGAGGAGGCGACGCGACGACGCGCGGGATGTCGTTGGGGACACTCGACGCGCGCGCTGACGGCGCTCGCGCCGGCGCTGTGCGTCACGCTCGGCAGCGGGGGGGAGACGATGGTGACCGTGATCGCGATCGGGGCGAGCGCGGCGCGCGGGATGGACGCGATGGGGAACGGAGAGGGGGCGCTGGGCGCGATTTGGACGACGGCGACGGCGGCGCTCGGGACGCTGCTGACGAGAGGGAGCTGGCGGACGAGCGCGACGGTCGGGACGTCGTGCGCGCTGCTCGCGGTGAATGGGGTGAATTTGTTTTTATTTTGCTCGTGGTGCACGCTGCAATTTCGGTGGATACACGAGTCGCACGCGGGCGCGGCGGCGACGTGCGAGCGTTTGATTTTCGCGCTGTGTCCGCCGACGACGACGACGATTCTGACGTGGGCGTTCGCGAGCGCGAGCGCGGGAGCTGAGAGAGCGGCGTTTTACGGCTCGGTCGTGTCGTTGATCACGCATCGGATGTTTTTGTTTCCGTGCGCGAGCGCGTGCGCGGCGGTGACGAAGACGAACGGGCCTCCGTCGGACAAGCGCTCGGCGTTGACCGAGAGCGACGCCGAGTACGCCACCGTGGCCACGCTCGGCTTACCCGTCGCGTTGTATTTATGGACGAACCTCGACACACTGTTCAAGTCCCTCGATCACGTCTTCGCGTGTGGGGCGTTGGTGACGGTCCCGGTGTTGTATTTAATAGCCGCCGGCACGGAGAAGTCGTTGTGGTGGCGCGCGCGCGGCGTCGACGTGGCGTCGAAAAGGATGGAAACCGCCGTGCTCCTCTTCGCACTCACTGGATTTGCGGTGAGCGTTGAAGGTGGAATAATATTTAGTGAATTTGCTGAGTACATCGAAATCATGGCTCCTTTGAATTACATCATGGTGACGGTTTCCGTCCACAGCGCGCTGGCAGTTTTCGCCGCGTGCTACGCAAACGCCGTCGGCGACGGCGTCCCGACGGGTGCGGTGAAGGCGACGTTGGCTCTGTCTACGTCGACCGCAATTTGTGCTTTGGGTGCACCTCTGTGGATGATTCCGATCCCCATCGCCGGATCATCGTCATTCGTCAAATATTATTACGAGGACCGAGAGCCGAAGGATTACGGCGTGTTTGCCGCGAGTTGCGTCGGATGCTTTTCGTGGTTTCTTTCGAAGAATTTCTGGTCACTCGATGTGCGCGTGGGAGCTTTCGACGTCAAACAATTGTGTGTCGCCATATTACTCCTCGCCGTGGCGGCTTTGGCTTTGCCAGCGGTGTTGAATACGAAAAGCGCGCGCGCGCCGACGGTTGGCGTCCTCGTCGTCTGTTACGTCTCGGCGCTCGCAACGATTGAACAAATTCTGAGTCAAGCGACGCATGACGACGATTCTTTGATTTATCCACCATATTTGGTCATCGTCACTTCCATCAGCGGCTTCTTGGCGAGTCGAGGCCTCGTCATCAGCGGGAGAATCAGTCGCGAATTTGGCTGGGTGATGCAGAGCGTGTGCGGCGCAAAGCTCTCCATGCTCTTTGTTCGCGGTTTGAAGGAAATGTTCAGCGTCTTGGTGGTCGTGCTCGCCATCACCGCTCCGCACGCGATGTCACGGCGAATGACTCAATTATCTCCGGGCGCGAGCGTTGGTTATTGCGTCGCTTTGGTGTTCTCTTTGGTATTCGCTCGGTTTGCGATGTTTGACGTTATATTTGAACTCTCGGGTCACCGACCGACGGACGCGACGCTCTTCGGTGGACTCCTCCTGATCACGGGGGCGAGCTTGGCGTCCGTGGTAACGCGACAAAGTTACGGTGATGACATGTTTAGCAAACGATTGATGATGCTCTTGAGTTTCTGTGGCGTCTTTCTCATCACCTTCCGACCGCCGATGCCTTGGAAGGGCGAGGTGGGCATGTGGTATGACGCCGAACACGTTCCCGACTCTGAAGAAGACGAAGCGAGAATGTACGGCGTGCGCGAGAACGCGCATCATGGATGGCCGAGCTGGTTGCTGATGTTAGCCGCGCTCACCGCGATATTCGCCGTCTCGTCTCCACGACAACAGACAAAATCAACGTCAACGATTCGAATCGCCTTAAGCGCCGTGTGCGGTGGGAGCGTTGGTTTATATATGGCGCTGGAATTCTTCGTCCAGCAAGTGGCGCTGACGGCACTACTATTTGTCGCGTGTGCGCTGGTGGGAGTGTTCTTGTCTTTCACGTACAGCCCTTCGCCGAAGTCTTCGCGCTGGTTGCCTTACGTGTATTTATCGTTCGTCTCCGTTCTCGGCTTGGCGTACGTCACACAAATGGGTGGCTCAGACGAGACTGTGGACGACCATCAGGCGAGAATGGAAGGAAAATTCGGTGTCGTCGGCGTTTTCGCCGGGACTTCGCTGCAAATCGCGTTTGCTCTGAAGTTGAGAATCAAAACGAGCCTGGAGAGCGTGCAACATCGACGACGTCAAGGCGGTACTTCACCGTTCCTTCCCGCCACTGGTCGCAGTCGTCCGGAATATTTCCGCGGTGTCGCGAGCAGAAACGAGCACAGAGAACTCAAGGCAAAGGCGATCGCTTGGATGCCAATCATCGGGAACATCGCCACGCTCACGTCCTTTCTCGCGTGCGTGGTGCTGAGCGATGAGTTGGCCGATGGCTCCGCGTTTTCGGTCTTCGTCCTCGCGCCCATTCTGCTTCTTCTTCACCAAGACTCGGTGATATTTCCTATACTGGAAGACAGCCAACGATACGCTCCACCGCTCGCGATGATCGTGGGTAAGATGTGCTGGGACGCCGTCGCCGCCATCCTCGCCGGCCCGAACCGAGTTCACGTTCTCGCCGCGACCGCCTCCAAGTTGCCGTGGATGACGCTCAACGCGTTGAGTCTGCTCCTCGCTTCGATGAATAGCATCAATTTGGTGCACTACCTCGCCACGAGCGTTCGCACGGACGGGATGACGCTCATCTTGACCGCCCCGCTCGCCGTCGTGGCGCCGTTTCTTTCAAAAATTCCCTCCGTGCGCGCGCTCGCCTTCACCAGTCTCATCGCCGTCGTCACCCAGCACACCCTCCAGCGTCGAGCGAAGATCGTCGGGCTGAAGTATTTATAGTTCATAGCGTCGTCGCCGATTGTAGAGCGCCCGAGCGACCGACTTCCTCTCGACGCGCGCGCGCGCGCCGATCGAGTCCCCACTCCTTGAGTCACGAACGCTCGCATCAACCCTGGCCCACGGGGTCGGGTTCGATTTCGCCGCGCGTTCGCTCGAACGACGTCGAGCTCGGCCCGCGCCCATCCGTCTCTTTTCGACGCCCCGCCGTCGACGACCCGGACTCGGCCGATCTTTGCGCGCGCTCCACGCACGTAAACGTCACGCACGCGCGTTCGATCGATTCACCGCACGCCTCGCGCGCACGGACGCGCGCGACGGACGCGCGAAGAAAGTTCTAGGGTCTTCAGTTTGAACGACGCCGAAATCGCATTCATCCGCGACTCGTCCTCGATCGAGGGACTGCGTAAAGTTTTAGACACGCGAGCGTCGTAAACGCACGATGCCGAAGAGTAACTCCAAGGGAAAGGGAGGGAAGAACCGTCGTCGCGGGAAAGGGGGCGGCGAAGACGAGAAGCGCGAACTCATCTTCAAAGAGGACGGTCAAGAGTACGCGCAAGTGTTGCGCATGCTCGGGAACGGGCGCTTAGAGGCGCAGTGCATCGATGGGGTGAAGCGTTTGTGTCACATTCGCGGTAAAATGCGGAAAAAGGTTTGGGTGAACACCGGGGACATCATCCTGTTGGGCTTGCGGGACTTTCAAGACGAAAAGGCGGACGTCATCTTGAAGTACTTGGCCGACGAGGCGCGCTCGTTGAAGGCGTACGGGGAACTCCCGGACACTTTCCGCGTGAACGATACGGATACGTTCGAAGAAGAGCGCGACGAGAACGATGACTTCTTCGATTTCGACGACATTAATGACATTTAAGCGCGCGCGCTTGAAAATTGTGTAGCATCATCAATCACCCGTGGCTAATTTGTGAGTTGTTCAATAAAAATCTACGTCAATCTAGCCTCGAACATGTTTGCATAAAATCTCATCTGCGCAGGTCCGTCGTCTCGACACAAAACGCCTCGGCTTTCTGCCATGTAGAGGTACTCGAGCGCTATTTCGGGCGTCGTCGCTAATATTTGCGCCGCCTCGTACGAATCGATTGAATGCTCGTAAGACGGCAATCGCGCGAGCAATCGCGCGCACGCTTCCTCGTCTGTGCGTTCTACGGTATGAATCACCATCACTCCGCTTTCAAATTTACGCAAGTGCAAATCGACCCCGAGCGACTCCCACGATTCGCTCGCGCGAAGCATGTCTTGCGGGGAAACTAACTCCGTGCCTCGCGCGCGATTGAACAAACAGAACGCATCGGTGACGGTAATGATGCCGTTCGATTTTTGCACCACGGGCGTTATCCAATCCGCTAATTGTTTACCTAATTCTCGATGAAACTCTGCCCCCGCGTTCGCGCGCGTCACCGGACTCGTAATCCCGAGACTGAGCACGAGACGCTGAAGCTCTGAACTTTCCCCTTTCCCGTCCATCGACTCCGCGAGCCGCTCGGCGAGCGTCACCATCTCTCCAGCCTTCGCCATGAGCGCTCTGAGATCGGTAAACGCCTCGTCCATCGTCTTATTCGTCGCCTCCGCGCGTTCGAGCTGTCGATTCACCGCGCCGCCGACGCCCGCCGTCGCCGCCGACGCGCCGCTCGCCCGCCGCCTCGCATCCTCCCGCGTCGTCTCCACCGCCGCCGTCGCTTTCTGTCTCTTATACTTTACGATCGCGTTCTCGATTTTCCCGCACACCTCCTCCGCGCTCGCCCCTCGCGCGCCGATCGTCACCCGTCTCCCGCTCGTCAAAAGCAGCGCCACCCCGCGCTCGCGCCTCCTGAACAACCCACCCAGCGTCGACCGCGACTCCCGCGCTCGTTCGCACGCCGCCACGTCGTCGTACTCGATCACCGTCCCACCCTCGGCCGCGCTCCCGCCCCCCGCCGCCGTCGCCGGCGTCTCGAACGTCAAAATCAACCGTCGCGTCGTCGCCCGCGCGACCGCGTCTCGCCGCGCGCGCGCGCCGTCGTCCGCCACGACCACGCGCGCGCGCTCGACGAGCGCGATCTCGTCCCGCATGCGCGTGTCGCCCCCGACGCCGTCTCCCGTCCCGTCGCGCGTCGACCGCGACGCCCGACGGACGACGCGCGTCGAGCGAAAAAGTCGTCCAAACGAGAAAAAAACGATCAACTATCCTGACCAATTCGCAAGTGGCCGTCGAACGCGATTTTATGGTTTCGGCGACCGACCGCGCCTTTGCCGACGACGAATTACGGGCGCGCGACGTCACTGGACGTCACCGCAATCCGACGGCGTCGTCGCGATGATGTCGCGCGCGTCCGTGGACGCGGTGCGCGGCGCGCGACTCGGCGCGCGACTCGGTGCGCTCGCGATGCGGGCGAGAGCGACGCCGGGAGCGATCAAACACGCGCGGAGCGCGCGCGCGGTGGCGACGCGGGCGACGTACGGACGACCCGAGCGCATCGCGCGCGTGAAGGGAAACGACGGGGGGGCGTCGCGCGTGGGCGAGGCGTTGGAACTGCGAGGGTGGGCGCGATCGGTGCGGACGCAGAAGGGAATGGCGTTCATCGACCTGAACGATGGGAGCGCGATCTCGGGGATGCAAGCGGTGGTGAACGAGGGAAGCGCGGCGTGGGACGCGCTCGACGCGGGCGGCGTCTCCACGGGGGCGGCGCTCAGGGTGAAGGGGAAACTCGTGGCGAGTCCGGGAGGGAAGCAAGCGGCGGAATTGGCGGTGGAGGAGATTGATGTCATCGGAACGGCGGATCCGGAGACGTATCCGCTGCAAAAGAAGCGACACACGCTGGAATATCTTCGAAGCATCGCGCACTTGCGACCTCGCACAAACACCATCGGCGCCGTGGCTCGCGTGCGCAATCAGTTGGCGTACGCGACGCACAAGTTCTTTCAAGAGCATGGGTTTTTATACGCCAACACGCCGATCATCACCGCGTCGGATTGCGAAGGCGCTGGGGAACAGTTTCAAGTGACGACGCTGTTGAACGGCTTCGGCGCCGGCGAGTCGACGACGCCGGCCTCGGTCGTGGACGAGCAAGAAGCCATGGTGAAGGCACAGGGTGACGCGGTGAAGGCCCTGAAGGAGGCGAAGAAGGCGGGAGACGCGACGAAAGAGCAAGTTGATGAGGCCGTGGCGAAGCTTTTAGATCTCAAGGCGAGCGTCGAGGCGCTGAAGAACAATCGCCCGTCGTCCGACTTGCCGAAGAATAAGGATGGTTCCATCGACTATTCTCAAGACTTCTTCGGCAAACCGTCTTATTTGACCGTGTCTGGGCAATTGAACGGTGAAATCATGGCTTGCGCGGTCAACGACATCTACACCTTCGGTCCGACGTTCCGCGCGGAGAATAGCAACACGTCGCGCCACCTGGCTGAGTTTTGGATGGTAGAGCCCGAACTCGCGTTCGCGGATTTGAACGACGACATGGATTGCGCAGAAGCGTACTTGAAGTATTGCCTGAACCACGTCCTCGAGCACTGCGACGAAGATCTTGAATTCTTCGAGAAGAACATCTCCAAAGACAACCTGAGAGAGCGACTTCGAAACGTCGCGTCGCAAGAGTTTGCGCGCATCACGTACACCGAAGCCGTCGAGCACGTGTTGAACGCAAAGAAGAAGTTTGAGTTCCCAATCGAATGGGGATCGGATCTTCAGAGCGAGCACGAGCGGTACATCTCAGAAGAAGTCTTCAAAGATCGCCCCGTGATCGTGCGCGATTATCCGAAAGATATCAAGGCGTTCTACATGCGTCTCAACGACGACAACAAAACCGTCGCCGCAATGGACGTCTTGGTGCCCCGCGTTGGTGAGTTGATGGGTGGTAGCCAAAGAGAAGAACGCCTTGATGTCTTGGAGCGCCGAATCGAAGAGGTTGGTTTGGAAAAGGAGTCGTACTGGTGGTACTTAGATTTGAGACGATACGGTTCGCAGCCGCACGCCGGTTTCGGCCTCGGTTTTGAACGCCTCGTTCAGTACGTCACAGGTGTGGAGAACATTCGTGACGCCATTCCTTTCCCCCGTTACCCGGGTAGCGCTGAGTTCTAGATTTAGTCTAACGCGGCTGTAACTAAACTACTTAATCTACGCTAGTCTACGTCTACGGTGTCTCTACAGTAACGCCTTGCTAAGCGCTTTGAACGTGTAAAGTGATCCCGTCACGACCACGACAATCTCGTCGTCGCCGCGCGAGAGCGCTCCTTTCAAGGCCTTCTCGAAATCATCTTCTGAGGTGGGAGCCGGACCATGCGCTGGGCCGATATAAGCCTTCGCGAGCGTCTTCGCGGGCGTCGTTCGAGACGATGCGCCGGCGACTTGCATTTGAGTGCACACCACACCGACGGGATCCGCCCTGTACAGCTCTTCAATAAATCCTCCGTGATCCTTGTCGTCCGCCATCGCTACGACGAACAAAAGTTTTCGGTCGGGATAAACCTCACGAATCGTGTTCACGAGAACTCGAGCGGAACCTTTGGTGTGCGCGCCATCAGCAATCATCGTGGGCCCTCCACTCGTCTCAAATACTTCAAAGTTCCCCGGACTGCGCGTCGTTTCCAAGCCTCTTCGAATATCTTCCAGAGATGCGTCGATTTTGTTTTGAGCGCGAAGCCACCACAGAACACGAAGCGCAAGACTTATGTTCTCGCGCTGGTGCGGCCCAGCGAGAGGAATTCGAACGTTCGAAAGGGTGGACGCTATTTTACCATCCACTTTGATGTCGATGTCGACGTCCTGCGAAGCGATCGAGTCTTCCACGTGATACCGCACGAGACGCGTGTCTACGCATACGTTATCGATAACGTTCGCCCCACGCGCGCGGAGCGCAGTTTTCAACATTGTTGTTATTCGTTCGTCCACGTTTGGGGCACAAAACACCGGACGACCTTTATGCGCGATGCCAGCTTTTGCGTCTACGATTGTCTCAATCGAACCGCCGAGCGCTTCGAGGTGTTCCTCACCTATGTGTGTGATCACCGCTGCTTCTAGATTTTCTGCCGCGAGTACGTTTGTGGCGTCTCGACTTCCCCCGAGACCGACTTCCACGAGCGCTAAATCGACGTTTGCCTTTTTAAAGTATGCAAAGGCGAGCGCCGTGAGGACTTCAAAGTACGACAACTGACCGCCCTCACGCTGTTGTGCAGACTTTATCTCTCGCTCTAAATCGCGCAGTACGTCGAGAACTTGTGCAGACGCATCACTTTCGCTACTCCGAATCCTTTCCGCCACGGTATACACGTGAGGGCTCTTATACGTGCCGATTCGTAATCCAGCGACGCGCAGGACGCTCGCGAGCACGGAAACCGTCGTTCCTTTCCCCTTCGTTCCCGACACGTGTATCGTGTTATACGCCCTGTGTGGATCGTCAAAGTCTCGCAACAATCTATGCATGCGTCCGAGATCGAATCCGTCCGTCGTATCCGTCCCAGCGTTTCGCGGGACGCCGCTCTTTTCGTGATTGACGAAGTCCCGCAACGCTTCGTCCACCGTCGCGAATGCGGTCGATGTGCGGGCTCGTGCGCGCGCTCTGTGCGCGAACGAGAACAAATTCTCACAGAGCTCGCGGTGTTGGCGCGAACACGCCGAGCGTCGCATGGTAGCGACGCACCGAGACGCGCGTGCGAAGCGCGGTCTGCGGTCACTCGTCGGGCGAGCAGAAGAGCGGCTGCGAAGTCGGCGAGCTCTCGTTGGCTCCTCGCACCGCTCGAATCGTGCGAAGAATGATGAGTACTAATGAGAAAGGTGGTAATAAAAAGTCCTAAACTCGACCGCGTCGCTCGCCCGCCGGCACGACGACGACGTGGTCTTCAAAACGCATTCGCTAGCGAGGAGGCGCTGGGGAGTTTTCCAAAATCACTCCGCCGACCTCGACGCGAGAACCACGCCCTGTGATTATCGTGTTTCTAACATTGTCTGCTATTCTGGGATCCAGTCCTGCACCATCCGCGCACGTCACTCGACTCGATCGCGTCTCTTCCGATCCAGCCGTTCTGAAATCTCCCCAATACTCCTTGTCCCCCGGTCCGTCCGCGGAGCCAAAGTTGACGTACACCGGACTGTCAAACAACTCTGGATACGTCGCCAGTAGCTCTCTCTCGGCGTAACGCAACGTATCTAACACCAACGGTAATTTTTGACGAAACACGACCGAACGAAGGGGCGCCGCCCATCGTATCCACCAAGCCTCCTTCGCGCTCACCTGACAAAACACGTGCAAGCCGTCCTCGCGCCACTCCGCGAGCACCTCGTCTCTGAGCAATCTCGTGTACCATATCGACGTTTGATCGTCGTTGAACGCGTCGCCTACCGTGAGCGTCAAATTCCTCGTCACATCGTTGTGCGTCAGCGTGTAACGCCGCTGCAATAAAGACTCCGGTTCCACCCGCGTCGAGCTCGCGTCGAACGCCACCGACACTCTGTCCGGGTCAAACTTCAAGGCGTCGAAAACCGCGTTCGTCGTCGTCTGCGCGCGCGCGATCGCCGTCGGTCAGTGTCACGATTCCATCGAGTCGCACTCGCGCCTTTCTCGCGCGTCGCTCGCGGTTTTAGACGTCGCCGTCCCCCCCCATCGCGCGAAAACCGCGCCTCGGACGTCCCGTCCCGTCCCGATCGACGCGCGTCGCGCGCGCGTCGCGTCGCGTCGGTCGCCGCGCACCTTCCCCCGTCCGCGCCCCTTCGCCGGCCGTCCTCGCGCGCCGGGTCCCGGTCGCCGTCCGCTCGCGTCGCGCGTCGACGTCGACGTCGACGCCCCGCTCGCGCGCGCGCGCGTCGCGAGCGCCCTATCCAGCGCCATGGCGTCGACGGCGCGCGCGTCGCGTTCGCGCGTCGACGACGCGCGCGCGTCGACGACGCTCGCGACTCGTCGACGACGACGTCGACGACGACGACGCGCGTCGCTGTGCCGGGCGTCGTCACGTCGTCGGATCGTCGTCTCGTCGTCGTCCCGCGGCGTCCCGCGCGTCCGCCTCGAGCGCGAGCGCGAGCGGTCGCGATCGGACGAGGCGACCGATGGTGGGATTGAATGGATACACACGGACCACACCGATCCCATCGACGAGTCTCGACTCGAGAACGAGTCCCTCGACGCCCGCCGCGCCCCGACCGACGTCACGCGATCCGATCCGCGCGCGGCGTCGTCGCGTCGGCGTCGTCGCGTCGGCTCGTCACAGCGCGCGTCCGGGACAGCGAGCGCTCGAACGCCCGAACGCGCGAAGCGCGCGAGACGGATCCGAACGCACCAATCCGCGCCGAGCGATCGAGCCCGCCATGCGCACCGTCGCGCGCGCGTTCGCGACGACGACGACGTCGAGCGCGAGGTGTGATTATCGCCGTCGAGCGACGACGACGCGCGCGACGACGAGCGCGGTGCGCGCGGACGCGCGGCGCGCGCGATCGGGGAGGTATGCGATCGTTCCGCGATCGATCGAGGGCGAAGGGAACGCCGCGGTCGTCGAAAGAAGCGTCGAGGGCGAGGAGGGGGAGAAGATTTCCCTGGAGGCGAGACGCGAGGCGCTGAGGTTGCCGCGCCCGGACGTCGCGGCGCCGGGGATGGAGGATCCGTGGAACGATGAGAAGTGGCAAAAGGTGAAGTGGACGGTGTTTCGAGACGTGGCGTACGACCTCGGGCCGTTCTTTGAGAAGCATCCGGGCGGGAACTGGTTGTTGAACCTCGCCATCGGTCGCGACTGCACGGCGCTCATGGAATCCTATCACTTGCGACCAGAGGTGGCGACGGCGCGCTTCAGGATGTTACCCAAGCTCGAGGGGTTCCCGGTCGACGCCGTGGCGAAGTCACCGAGACCGAACGATTCGCCGCTGTACAACAACATCCGCAATCGCGTTCGCGAGGAACTTTTCCCGGAAGAAGGGAAGAACAAACACAGAATGGGTGGCGACCACGCGACGATAACGATTTTGTCTTTCGCCGCGTTTGCGTACGGTGTGTACGCCACCATCCCGGGCTTTCTCTCGGGTTGCCTCCTTGGCTTAGCTGGTGCGTGGATCGGGCTCACGATTCAGCATTGCGCCAATCACGGGGCGATGTCACCGTCGCCCGCCGTCAACGGCGTCCTCGGTTTGACGAACGATCTCATCGGCGGCTCGTCTTTGATGTGGCGATACCACCACCAGGTGAGCCACCACATTCACTGCAACGACAATGCTATGGATCAAGACGTGTACACCGCCATGCCTCTCTTGCGTTTCGACGCTCGTCGTCCCAAGGCGTGGTACCACCGCTTCCAGCACTGGTACATGTTCTTGGCCTTTCCGTTGTTGCAGGTGGCGTTCCAAGTCGGCGACATCGTCGGTTTGTTCACTCGCGATACCGAAGGCGCAAAGCTCCACGGGGCGACCACTTGGGAACTTGCCACCGTAGTTATCGGCAAGTTTGTGCACTTCGGTTTGTTGGCTGCACCTTTGATGAGCCACGCGGCTTCCGCCGTCGTCGCCGGCATCGTCGGTTTCATGGCGTGCCAAGGAGTCGTCCTCGCGTGTACGTTCGCGGTGAGTCACAACGTGCCCGAAGCCAAACTCCCTGAAGATACCGGTGGAGAGGCGTGGGAAAGAGATTGGGGCGTGCAGCAGTTGGTGACTAGCGCTGACTGGGGTGGAAAGATTGGAAACTTTTTCACCGGCGGTCTGAACTTGCAAGTCGAGCATCACCTGTTCCCGGCGATTTGCTTTGTGCACTACCCCGCGATCGCGAAAATTGTCGCGGAAGAAGCGGCGAAGATGGGCATTCCTTACTCGTCATACAGAACACTTCCCGGCATTTTCGTCGCGTTCTGGAAATTCGTCAGAGACATGGGCACGGCGGAGCAAATCGACGACGTTTTACTTCCGAAGTTCGCGAACCCGCAACTTTCGCCAGCCATCAATTAGAATTATAACTTACCTTACGCGCTTGTTGACTTCAAACGAGCAAACGACAGAAATACGATTATTGTGATATACTTACACCTCCGCCTCATCATTGTTTTGATCTAATTCTAACTTACAAACTACACACGAATTCTCAAGTTGAGCAACTCTCGCTCGGCGCTCGTTCGATTAAACGTCACACTTTGTCCGATACTCACCGGCTCCGGGGGTGCACCACCCTCTTCGTATGCCTCGTAACTTCTTAAAGTCCCATCAGGACCGGCATACGCGCCGTCGACGTAAGAATGGCAGTTGTGCAAACCGGCGTCTGAAAGCAGCTGCTTCGCCCACGCCGCGGAACTACTGCTTCGGCTATGCAACAAGATGAGATTATCCGACGTCGGCTTGTGAAATCGGAACATCCGCACCCACTCTTCATCGTTCATATGCACTGCTTTGGGCAGATGATCCACCGGGACGTGCGTTGACCCCTCGAGTGTTCCGTAAAGCGCGCGCTCGTCAAACCTTCGAATGTCCAAAATCACTAGTCCCAGCGCATTGCCGTCGTCTCTCACCGTTTCCAGGAGAAGTAACACCGCGTCGAAGCTCAGAGCTCGATCTTTCCCTGATGAAAACACAGCTGGTTCGTCGAAGTGTGCTAGAGGTACCGCCGCGGCGAGTCCGCCGTCCACGATGGAGCACCGCGTGAATCCCAGGCTCGTCGCGAGCGCCGCGGCGTGCGACGAGCTATGCCCGTGCGTGCTCACAAAAATCATCGTCGTCCTTAAACTCGGCACGGGAATGTTTGGAAATCTCTTCTTCCACAGTGTGTTACGATTGCGCAACAAGTTCGCCAACTCTTCCGGTAAGATGTGCGTCACGGCGAGTCTGTCGCTCAGCTTCGTCACCGCCGTCGCCCCCCCGTCCTCGCTCTTCGGTCTGACGTCTAATAGCAAGTATTTCACCGGTTTCGTTTGAACCAACATCCAAAACGCTTTCGCACTCAGCACCCCGTACGTCTGTTTGTTCAATTTCACCGTCGGTTGCGAGCTCGACGTCGTTCGCTGTCTCGCTCGATCTCTGTGCTTGGCGCTTCGCAAGACGCGCACGGACCAGGCGATGAGAGACAGACACACGGCGGTGGTTAACGAACCGCCGACGTTGGTGACGTGCATGATATTCGTCCGCACGCGCGCCGCGCGCGTCCGTCTGCGGGCGCACCGCCGATCACGCGCGCGGTCGACGTGGACGCGCGTCGAGTCGATTTCGAACGAACGAACGCCAAAACGAACGCGCGTCGAGCGATTTCGTGGGCGTCTCGAGGGCGCGCAACCCTACGAAATCGTCGTCGAAAAATCACGCACTCAAAGACAATTTAGAACTATCTGCAAACACGGTACGCGCGCGATAAACGCCGCGTCGGCCCCCGCGCGCCGCGCGCGCGAACGAAGCGACGTTCGTGGCGACCGTTGAAGCGCCGAACCAGAGCGCGAGACCGCGCGCGCGTCACAGCGCGCGGCGAAGTTTGCGAAAGCGTCCACACGAACATGCTCTCGGTTTCGACGTCGTCGCGATCGCTCGCGAGCGCACCGACGGCGCGCCGAGGATGGCGTGGGCGTCGCGGCGGGAGCAGGTTAGAAACGGTTCGACGGGCGCAAATCGGCGTCGATCTCGTCGACGCGGCGAGAAACGGGTTGGAGACGTTCGTTCAAAGGGTACGTTATCGACAAGCGCGAGATTCGGACCTAAAATCGATCGGTGCGCGCCGACAGAGCGATGTCAAGAGTGGTTTTGTTGCCTCTCGCCGCACGCTCTCGGTGAAGCAAACGAGCGCAAACGCGACGAAGATTGAGGCTGACCGATTTATTTTCATTCGTAGGCATCGAAGGCGTTACCAATACTGCTTGGACACGACGATACTGTCGAAATCGAGCGGGAAAACGAGTCGTTAGACGCCGCGAAGACAAACTCGAGAACGCGAGCCGCAGAGCTCACCCAGGCGCGCGTGGAGAGTTTGCTTAAGCCCGACGCGGGAAGAGATGATATATTCCACGCCGCGGGTCAAGGGTTAGCTGGTGTCGGAGGCGACGTCGTAGCGATTGGTTGGTGGGACTCACGCGGGGTAGAAGGCACGTCCCCGCAACTTGAATTGCAGGCGCTCAACGACGGCGCCAGGGCACAACTCATAGGGGTGGTGCTCTTGGCGCTTAAAGAAGGGCTCGAGAACATAGAAGAGAGCAACGGAAGCTTGCGTGAACTCATTCAAACAGTGGCTAGGGTCTCCGCGAATGATTGGATGAATTCGATGGCGCTTGACATCGGCGCCAAGGAGCGGTGCGCTCGGGTGGTTCGCGTGGCCGGAGACGTGGCCGATGAAAAAATTTGGCAGAACGGTACGTATGATCTCGCTTTCGTCTTCGACCGAGCTGATCGCGTTTTTCACAGGAGAAATACTTGAAGGAAGTAAGATGGCTTTGTATGCCGGAGTGATGATGTATTTGGCCAAGGTACGTCTAACTTTCGCTGAGCTTCACAAATATTTATTTAATTATTCTGAATTATTTCAATCATCGCAGAACTCCAATCGAACGGACAATATTTCCGAAAGCGTTCAAGTCGTTGAGAAATCGACGAAAATTAACACTCAAGACGTCGAACCGGTGCTGGAATTCTTCAATTCTCCTATGGCTTCGGTGTGCGTTTCGGTTTTGCAGGACGTGGTATTAAATATTGCCGACTCCGTGGCGTGTGCTTACGTGACGTGTGCGCGTGAAAGCGGGCTACAAGCGCCTGTAAATGGTGGAGTCGCACGTACGGAGGACACAGGAGCGGTCGTGCGCATTCCACCGTTCAGAGACGCGTTGAGCGTTCGCTTGAAGAGCACACGTTCGTTGGAAAAATTTCGAAATGAAACATCATTGCGCACGTGGCTTGCACGCAATTATTACGACGTGGTCGCGATGTACGAAGATTGGCATAAATTGTGGGGCATGAATGCAAACGGCGAGGTACGTATCTCCGCGCGACGGCGCGTTTGAATTAATTTTTTAATTTGTCGCTGAAATTAATTATTTTTCACACAGCTCGTGACGAGGAAAATTCACGTTTGTCGCCAGCCAGAGCTCGCAAAGGTGAAGGGATTTCGTTTAGCTGTTTCTATGATAATAGAACTCGCTGATGTGAGCCTTCCCTTGTTCAGAAGCGCACTGAACAACTGCAGCCGGGTGGCTTCTTGGTTACTGGTGACATTAATTGGTGCGTTTGAAATTAATTATTTTGTGCATCGACTTACTCTCTCTAACGCAGGCCGTTCGCTTGGATTGGTGTATCGTGGAATCAAAGAAAGCATGGACCCTCAAAACAGAGTGAAATTCACGTAGTAGACGACAGGCAGCACGGGGCGATCGCTTCTACGCTGGGGAAAAAATTAATAATAAATGACTCCCGTCATATGTCACTACAGCACTGTAAAATCTAATGAGGAGAAAACGTCTCATGCTAATCGTCTTCCTCGCTATCCTCTTCCTCGTCGTCTTCCTCGTCCTCGTCTTCGTCGTTATCGTCGGTTTCGTAATCTACTTCATCGTCCTCCTCGTCTTCCTCCTCGTCTGCGCTGGCTGACTTTTTCGGCGCAGGTTCGGAGTCTTCATCCTCACCTGGGTTCACGAAGCCGTCTTCCAACACCCAGCCGTGCTGTAGGAGTAACTCATACACACGAATAGCCTTGAGTGGGTCTACTTTGAACATATTCCGAACGTGATTTCTGTTGAGCGGCTTTTCGGACTTGAGACCCTCTCGCATCAACTCCACCTTCATCGAGAGATACTGCACAGGCAATAAGCGACAGCTCCTGCACAACTCCTTTTCGTCGTCGTTCAAAAGGTCTACGCCTGGAAGATCGGCGAGATCAAGTGACAAGTACATTCGACGGCGAGGACCTAAGCTCGACGTACGAGGCGTCGGGATCACGGATACCGTCTTGTCTTCGTCGTTCATGCGAGTCAACTGCTCATTGATTTGTGTGGCATCTCGCACGATGAACTTGTTCGCTCTGGCTATGTTCTTGCTAGTTGGATGCTCGATCGCGTGTAGACGAGCGAACTCCGTCTCACGACGACGCTTCTCCAAATCGTAATCCTCGCCCTCTGCGATGGTATGAATACCATTGCGTCTGTACTCTTTCAGTTCGGTGATGCGGGTTCGGATTCGGTGCTCCGCGGCGAGACCCTCGAGCAAGACGTCGTACTCGGTACTCGTGAGAAAGCGTGCAAATATACGCATGGTGCCGTGTAAGTCGCGCTCGTATTGTGAACGCTTCTTTTCCACGTTTTGTTGCTTTTTCACGTTCAGCAGATTGCGTTCGAGAATGAATTGTTTTCTTCTCGCTCGTTCTTGAAGCCGGCTGTTGTAGATTTCAATCATTCGCAGCTTCATCTGGACGTCTTCTTCGGTGTCGTTTTCGCGAAATTCCATCTCCGCCAGGGGAAGTTCGGCATCCATGTCGTATTCGGGATCGAACTCATTGCGCTTGATGTTGTAACCTGTGAGTTCCTGCACGTTGCCCTCCGTCTTCACTGCGTTCGGGTTAGCAAGCGATTCGAGAAGCTTCTCCTCCTCCTCCACATCCTTATTTTCGTTCGCCTTTTGCTCCGCCTCCGCTTTGAGCTCGTCTGATGTCATACGCGCGACGCCTTTTCCTAAAATCTTCGACATATCCGGTAACGGCGCGCAAGGAGACTTGACGTAGACTTCAAAATAGTGCGCGTGACACTGCGCGCGCGTCTTCGTCCCGACGTGTTCGCTCACCTCGGTCCAGTTCCCCAACCCGAACATCTCCACTGCCTCCAGCAATAACAACTCTTCGTCAGCCCCCCAATCTCGCGTGAACAGCGGAAACGACATGTTGTCGATGACGTGATACTGATGATACGCCTTGTGCGGGTGCGGCTCCACGCCGACCGCGAAGCACTCCGTGCACAGATCCACGTTTGCGCACTCCGCGCACCGTATGCGCACCACGTTCGAGATGTCCTTTTGGCAATAGTTACAGTTAAACAGTGCGCACGACTCCCCGTTCCCACTCAGCTTCGTCATCGCGTTTTCCGTCGCCACCCGTCGCCGTTTCGGCACGAGCGCGCTCGCCATGGCGCCGAATGCGATGCCGAACGCCGATGCCGATGCGTCGCGTTACCTCCGCGTCCGCGTTCCCGTCGCGCGCGTCCTCGACGGTCGTGCGCGCGCTCACTCGCGTGCGTTCACGCGCGACCCGCGCCCGTCGTCGTCGTCGTCGTCGTCGTCGTCGTCGTCGTCGTCGTCGTCGCGGTTTGAAACGACCGCGCGCGTCGGGACGTCGTGAGACCGCCCGCGGTGTCAAACACACGGACCATCACAATCACCCGCGCGCGCGACCGGGTGGATGGCGCGCGCGACGACGTCCGCCTCTACGCGACGCGTTCGACGCGCGACATGGCGACTCAAATGCAGCTCAGAGGCGTGCTCAAGGGGTGCGTCGCGCGAATCGATGATCCGAGCGCGCGTCGCGTCGCGTCGACGGCGAACGCGCGGCGAACCGATCGTTCGTGGAATAGGGTCTGCGCCATCGAACGAGGCGGACGTTGACGCTCGCGGCGGCGGCGCGCGGCGATGGGACGCGCGACGACGGCGACGCGTTCGTGCGATGATTATTTCACGCGTCGAACGCGCGTCGTCTCGAGCGCGTGACCGTTCACGCGAAACGGACTCGAGCTCGACGAGCTCGATCACGACGTCGAACGACGACACTAACCCACACGTTTTTTTCATTTCCGCGCAGGCACGAAAACTGGGTCACGTCCATCGCGACTCCGTTGGATAACTCTGACATTCTCTTGTCGTCCTCGCGAGACAAGACGGTGATCCTTTGGAACCTGACGCGCGAGGAAGAGAACTACGGTTACCCGCGCCGATCGCTTCACGGACACTCGCACTTCGTGCAAGACGTCGTCATCTCCTCGGACGGGCAATTCGCGCTCTCGGGGTCTTGGGACGGCACCCTTCGATTGTGGGACCTTAACACCGGTACCACCACCCGACGCTTTGTCGGACACACCAAGGATGTTCTTTCGGTGGCTTTCTCCGTGGACAACCGCCAAATCGTCTCCGGCTCCCGGGATAAGACGATCAAGTTGTGGAACACGCTCGGCGAGTGCAAGTACACGATTCAAGACGCCGACGCGCACTCCGAGTGGGTGTCGTGCGTGCGCTTCTCCCCGGTCACCTCCAACCCGATCATCGTGTCTGGGGGCTGGGATAAGCTCGTGAAGGTCTGGAACCTCACCAACTGCAAGATTCGCACCAACCTTGTTGGTCACACCGGCTACATCAACGCCGTCACCGTCTCTCCGGACGGTTCCTTGTGCGCCTCCGGCGGCAAGGATGGCGTCGCCATGCTTTGGGATCTCGGCGAGGGCAAGCGATTGTACTCCCTCGATGCGGGTGACATCATTTACGGCTTGTGCTTCTCCCCCAACCGCTACTGGTTGTGCGCGGCGACCGAGTCCTGCGTCAAGATTTGGGACCTCGAATCCAAGTCCATCGTCGACGAGCTCCGCCCGGAGTTCCCGCCGGTTGGCAAGAAGTCCCAACAACCGTACTGCACCTCCCTCCAATGGTCGGCGGACGGTTCCACCCTCTACACGGGCTACACCGATAACGTCATTCGCGTTTGGTCGGTCGGTTCCGTGGGCACCGGCATGATGTAAGCGGCTCACGCTTACTGGCTTTCGTTCACGTTCTTAGCAAATAGCGAGACTGTGTAATTGAACGAAGCAACGCCTGCTCAAACCAAATTCCTAAACGCGCATTCAACTAAAATTACACATCATCGCGCCGCATCTAATCGTGACGTAGCTATCGTCTTCGTTTCACGCCCGTGCTCGGACCGTCCTCGTCCATGTCCTCGTCCTCGTCGACGCGCTCGGCGACGTCCGGCTCGGCGGCTTTGAGTTGTTTCTTCGTCTCCTCTATCGCGGCGTTGAGCTCGTCCTCGCGCGCCAGTGATTCCGCTTTTTCACTCGACACGTACGCAATTTGTTCATTCAAACTCGCCAACATCGTTTCCGTTATCGCGTGCCACCGCGAGACGTCCGCGATGACGCCGTCGAGCGCGCTCGCTCGCGCGTCTCTCGCCTTCGCGCGTCGAACCCGTAAAACTTTATTTTTCGGATCGAGCCTTCCCCACACGATTTCTCCCAGGCACTCGTCGACGATGAACTTTTCCATCGCGCGTTCGCTCGTGAACTCCAGCTCTCGCATCAATCGTTCGTACGCGATCGTCCCTCCCTCCGCGCACAGCGCGCACGTCGACAGTCGCTTCAGTTTCGCCTCCTCGCGCGTCGTCAGCGTCGGCAACTTTTCGTTTGCCGCTCGCGCGCGATATTCGCGCAGCGTGCCGTGCGCGAATATTTCCACCATCGCGCGCACCTCCGCCGCGCACTCGAACCCCTCCGTGCGCTCCATGGCGTGCAGTATCTTCGTCACGCGCATCGCGTCGCGCGCCTCGAGCGCCTCGCCGAGCGCGTCGCGATCGAGCGTCTTCGTCGTCGCGATCGACGTCGCGCACCGCGTCACCGCGCCGTCGTCGGGCGTCATCGACGCCATCGCATCGTCCTCGTCGTCGGCGCGCATCGCGAGCGAACGACGCGCGCGAGTGTCGATCGATCGGCCCCGAATCCCTATCTTTTTGCGCCATCGGTTCATCATTCCATCCACGCATCCATTCTTCGCTCCGCGGTCACATCGCGACGTCGGCGCGATCGAGGGCGATGCGAGGCGGACGACGCGACGCGATGCGCGCGCTCGCGCGACGATGCGCGGGCGCGACGACGGGCGCGACGACGGGCGCGACGACGACGACGACGACGACGACGGCGGCGCGGCGGTTACCGCGCGCGCGCGAGCGACGGGTCGAGCGGGACGCGGGACGCCGCGCGCTGGCGACGCGGGCGGCGCGGGACGTCGAACTGACGTGCGCCGCGTTCGCGGTGTGGGGGGCGAACACCGCGGTCGGGAAGACGCTGGTGTCGGGAGGACTGGCGCGCGCGGCGCGGAGCGCGGAGGCGGGGACGCTCTTCGTGAAACCCGTGCAGACGGGATTCCCAGAAGATTCAGACGCCGCGTTCGTGGCGCGCGTGAGCGGTGGCGTGGAGAGCATGGGCGAACACGCGGCGGTGGCGGCGGGAGAAACGGCGAGGAAAGGATTAGAGGGCGATCGAGGGGCGTGGGCGCACACCGAGTTTGCGTGGCGACGCGCCGCGGGGCCGCACGTGAGCGCGGCGGAGGAGGGGAGAGGCGTTTTAGACGATGACATCGTGCGAGCGACGTCGAGATATTTGAGAGAATTCGCGGAAAAAATGCGAGCGAACGAATCGGGGAAGCAGCGAGCGTTGGCGCTCGTCGAAACCGCGGGAGGGGTGGCGAGTCCGGGGCCGTCGGGAACGCTGCAATGCGAGCTTTTGCGCGGGCTACGATTGCCAGCCATACTCGTGGGTGACGGGCGTTTGGGCGGGATATCTGCCACCACGGCCGCGTACGAATCACTGCACGCGAGAGGGTACGACATCGTCGCCATCGTCATGGCGGACGATGATGGTTTGGCCAATCACAAAGCCATGGCAAAGATTTTGCCGAGCGAAACCCGCGTCTGGGCGCTTCCGCCTCTGCCCCCAGAAGGACAAGCGGACGCTTGGCTCGAAGACTCAAAGCACACGTTCGACGATTTACTGAAATACATCACAAAATGGCACGACGATCGCATCAAAACTCTGCAAAGTCTTCCAGACGAGGCTCTGACGAAGATTTGGTGGCCGTTTACGCAGCACGCGATGGTGGAGCGCGACGCCGTCACGGTGATCGATGGGAGATATGGTGAAGATTTCGCAATCTACGCCCAAAACACGCACTCATCGAAAGATGGCTCCATAGTACTTCGCTTTGATGGTTCAGCGAGTTGGTGGACGCAAGGTTTGAGTCCAGAATTGCAGCAAGAGTTGGTTCGCACCGCGACGCATGCGGCGGGACGATTCGGGCACGCGATGTTTCCAGAAAACGTGCACCAGCCCGCCGTGGACGCGACGACGGCATTATTAGAAGGACCTGGGAAAGGTTGGGCAGCTAGAGCATTTTATTCCGACAACGGATCGACTGCGACAGAGGTTGGGTTGAAAATGGCTTTTCGCAAGTTTTACGTCGACGCAGGCTTTGTGTCTAAAGACGGCAATCAGAGAGCGAAAGATCTCGTCAACAAAGGAGCCGATGACTTACCTCCGCTGCGAATAATAGCATTGGATGGTTCGTATCACGGTGATACTCTCGGTGCGATGGATATGCAATCACCGAGCGTTTTTACGGGTCCAATGCAAACGCCCTGGTACCAACCTCGCGGACTGTTCCTTCAGCCTCCGAGTTTAGCGATCAGAGAAGGACGTTGGAACGTGGCGTTGCCGCGTGATGGATTATTGAACGACGGCGATCGACTCTTCCGCGAAGGCAAAGATGTGGATGAGAACACCAGTTGGACTAGCAAGGAGGCGGCTTTCAACATCGCTGCGCGTCTCGACAGCCCGCTCGCAAAAGAATACAAAATTGCGATCGACAAAGTCTTAGAACGCGCCGCGAAAGACGCCAAGGATAATAACATGGGTCACGTCGGGGCTTTAATCATGGAACCCGTGCTTCACGGTGCAGGTGGGATGGTTTTGATTGATCCGTTGTTTCAAAACATTCTCATGAAGTCGTGCCGCGAGCGAAAGATTCCAGTCGTCTTGGACGAGGTATTTGCTGGCATTTGGCGATTAGGCACGGAAGGTGCGTGGGAAATCATAGGCGAAAAACCCGATATTTCGTGCTACGCAAAACTTCTCACTGGTGGGCTCATTCCTATGTCAGTCACGCTCGCGACGGCGGATGTCTTCGACGCTTTTTACGGCCCTGGAAAAGCCCAGGGCTTGTTACACGGGCACTCGTACACGGCATACCCCATGGGATGCGCCGTGGCGGCGAAAGCGCTTTCTATGTACAAAGACCCCGCGAAAAATCGCAACGTGATCGTCTCAAAGTCTTCGAGTACGGGCGAGCCTACGTCGGTGCTTCGCGAGCTCTGGGACGAGGACGCGTTGAAGAAAATTTCCACTTTGAGCAACGTTCGCCGAGTCATCGGTCAGGGTTGTGTCCTCGCCGTCGAGCTCGAGGTCGAAGGTGAAGGTGGTTATAGCTCCAACGCCGCTCGAGACGTCGTCATGCGTCTTCGTCCCCACTCCATCCAAGCGCGTCCTCTGGGTAACGTCGTCTACCTCATGTGCGCGCCGACGACGTCCAAAGACGCGTGCGACGTCCTCTTGAGCGCGCTCGCGACAGAGCTCGCGGCGTGATGTAACATTATACTATTTTTGTGTTGTCATCGCGTCGTTTTCGCTCCACTCTCTCCCCCCTCGACGACTTCATCGCGTCGTTTGTCGAGCACAGTCTCTAAAATCTCGTCCCGGTGCCGAGCGCGGTTCGCGAACCTCGACCGACGTCCCATCGCGAGGTCGTTAAAAATAATCGCGATCGGATTGCGGCGCGTGTTCGTCGTCATAACGCGTCGTCGTGCGTCGTCAAACTCGCCGTCGACATGGCTGATCAAGTCATCGTCATCGGCGGTGGTCTCGCGGGCCTGTCCGCGGCGCACACCGTCATCGAACACGGCGCGCGCGTCGTGTTGCTCGACAAATGTTCCTTCCTGGGCGGGAACAGCACGAAGGCGACGAGTGGGATTAACGGAGCGTTGACGAAGACGCAGGCGCGGTTGAACATTCCCGACAGCGCTGATAAGTTTGAAGATGATATCATCAAGGGCGCGGCGGGCGTCGGGCACACCGAAGCGCCGGCACACACGGTGCCGCTCGCAAAGGTGCTGGCGCAAGGAAGCGGTTCGAGCGTGGATTGGTTGATGGAAAAGTTTAACCTTGACTTGTCCCTCGTCGCGCAGCTCGGTGGGCACTCGTTCCCGCGAACGCATCGAGGCAAAGAGCGGTTCCCAGGGTTCACGATCACGTACGCCCTGATGGAGGGGTTGGAGAAGATTATGGAGGAGACGAATGGGGAAATTGCGCGAATCGTGACCAAAGCCGAGGCAAAGCGGTTGCTAAAGGACGGAAGTGGTACCGTGATCGGGGTGGAATACGAGAAGGGTGGCGCTTTACATCAAGAGTACGGTCCAGTCGTCATCGCTACCGGTGGTTTCGGTGCGGATTACCAGTCAGACTCGTTGTTGAAAAAGTACCGACCCGACTTGCAGGCGCTGCCGACGACGAACGGTGACCACTGCACGGGGGATGGAATCAAGATGGCCTTGGCCGTCGGAGCGGATACGATCGATATGGAGTCTGTGCAAGTGCATCCTACCGGATTAGTCAACCCTTCAGAGCCAGATTCCAAGGTGAAGTTCTTAGCCGCCGAGGCGCTTCGAGGCGTCGGAGGCATCCTCCTGGACGCAGACGGGAACAGATTCGCCGATGAGCTCGGTCGACGAGACTACGTCAGTGGTGAAATGAACAGAAACAAAGGGCCTTTCCGTTTGATTCTGAACGGCAAGGCTTCAAAGGAGATCGAATGGCACTGCAAGCATTACGTCGGGCGAGGCATCATGAAGCGTCACGATACGGGTGCCGAAGTTGCAAAAGAAATGGGCATCAGTCCACAAAAGCTCGCCGACACCTTTGCCAAGTACAACGAAGCCGCTCGAACGAAGAAGTGTCCGTTCGGTAAAAAGTTTTTCACCAACGCTCCGTTCGAAATGAATGATTTCTTTCACTCCGCCATCGTGTGCACCGTCGTGCACTACACCATGGGTGGACTCGCCATCAACACTGATTCGCAAATCGTCGGGTCGTCAGGACCGATTCCTGGTTTATACGGTGCGGGCGAGGTCGTTGGGGGTATTCACGGCCGTAACCGACTCGGTGGTAACTCTCTGTTGGATTGCGTCGTCTTTGGTCGCGTCGCGGGTGCCTCAGTTTCTCGACACCTCATGGCGACGGCTATCAAGGCGCTTAGATCTGGTCAATCCGTCGCTCTTAATCGCGTCGCTAACTTGAACGACAAGATCAACCCATCCATGAGCACGGCGTCCGCCGCGCCAGTGTCTAGCGGTGGCGGTGCTCGCGCTATCACCATGGATGAAATCGCGAAGCACAACTCCGAGGGCGACCTCTGGGTCATCATCGAGGGCGCCGTTTACGATCTCACGACTTTCTTGCCCGATCATCCAGGTGGAAAGAAAGCGATCATGCTCTTCGCCGGAAAGGATGCCACTGAAGAGTTCAACATGCTCCACCCTCCGAACGTCTTGAAGAAATATCTCTCTCCAGACGCGAAGATTGGAACCGTCGCGTGATTTGACACGTAACTCGGTCGCCTTAAAACTCGCATCTTGCGCTTATAACAACACTCCATTTACTGTACGTACATCACGGTTCGATAGCGGTTTTGTCAAATAAAATTCGGACTCACTTTCACGTTATCATTAGCGTGCGTTAAGTTTACAATAACTACTAATTGAAGCGCGTTGCAGATGTATACTTGATGGGTGCCCGCGCGCGCGGGCATCTACACTTGAGGTCGCGTTTGAACGATGTAGAGCTGCCCATCTTCAGATATCGCGCCCTCAATGTCTTGAGGAGACCCACAAAGTGTCTCAATCTCTAGTGCAACCTTGGAGATGGTCGCTAAAAGCTTTTGTCGCTTGGTTTCGTCCGTAATGAGGCTGTCGGTGGAGTAGTCGACGTTTTTCAACGTTGCCTCCTCCATGGTGATGCTATCGTACAAGCCCGCACCGGCGAACCCTTCCAGGTCTTCGCCGTTACTATCGGATCGGAAAATAAGTGAATCTTGCTCCATGAAAAGTCCTTTTGACTTCGAAGGGAACCCGACGACGGTCGGATTATCCAAATTGCTCTTGGATGTCTTGAATGACAATGCTCGACCAGAAAAGTTACCGACGAGCGCTTCGCCCAGACCACACACAAGCTCACCGTAAATTTCGCTCTTGTCGTTGTTTTGTGGATTCACTGTGTGCAGTACGAATGCGTATCGCGCACGAACGACGGGCTGACAAAGCACAGCCATGGACAAATCGGCGTGATTCAGCCCTGCCTTTTTGCAACTCAAAACGGCTCGCTCGTTGTACTTGCTTGCCCATACGCCAAGAATCGTCTTCCATGCCTTTTGACCTTGAGCGCTCGTCACGAGATCTCCCGGCCAACCGAGTGATTCGGCTTCGAAGGCGACTTTCAAACTTTTCGACAGGTCGGCCGTCGGTTTTAAAGTGGCGATACATGCCTTGACTTCCGCAATGAGTGCTTTGAAGCCAACGCCGTCTGTGGAGTCGTACGCTTCAAGTTGTTTGACTAACTCTGCAATTTGTCTCTTTGCGCCTGCATTCTCAGGGACATCAAGAACTGCATCGAACGTACCAAAAGGCATCGCAACGGACGGCGGTAACTTTATGAGGTTTGAGACTCGACCGCGAAGGAGTTGCAAGTTTCGAGATTTGCCGCCGACAAGCTCTGGGGTAAACTCTGATGACGTGGCGACAAATTTTCCTTGAAACGGACGTTTGATGATCGATATGTCACTCGAAACGGAATCGCTCGACGATGTTGCTATGACCTCCGCGTCGGTACCGATGATGCCGTCGACAACATCGAATTGCAAATCGTCGCCCTGCGCAGACGGCTTGAGTTGCACGGATTTCCCGGTCATGGCTTTCATCTGTTCTAGAACATTCACGTCAAACAAAGTAGCGAAAAGAACCTTTTCGTTACGGGCGCGAACGGCGCAGTGAGACAGCACATCTGGCATATCAGGAGTAACGATCGCGACCACGCCAACCGGAATGTCCTCTTCGCCACCAACGCGGTCGGCAATAATGACAGTCGGTTGAGAATACTTGACATTTTGCACATCGGCGAGGGATGCGACCGAAACAATCACGCCACTACACTCGGCGTTACTGACGATTTGCCAGCTGCCCATGTTCGCAACATTACGAATAACTGGGTCGAGAACTCTGAGCATTTGAGAAAGTGGCGCCGCTGCAGTTCCACGGATGATTTCTTCCGAGAACAGGTCGAGCACGTGTCCATCCACACCGAGCTTGTTTCCCATGCTCTGTGCCGTCGGCTGAAGTGCGTCAATATAGCGCTGAGAAATTTCGCCAAGCGAGTTTTGCAGTCGATCGCACACCGCTTTTGCCTGCAAAGCCCAATCTCCTTGGCGTCTCGCTGCTTCAAGCACGTTTTGCCACTCTTTCAGGCAAATGCGCAACTCGTGGTTGCCGCTTGCAGACATGCAAAGATTCTCGAGGACGAGGCTCATGATTCTCAAAACTTCGTAAGGAGCTCGAGTAGGCAAAGATTCAAGAGATCCTTCGATGACCGAACGCGCCGCACCTTCTAACGCAAGATCGAGATAAATGACATCCTTGATGCGATCGTTTGATTTTCCGCCGGGACGAGTCCACGTCCAAAGGTATCTTCTCGCCTCAATCATCGCTTCGAGCGCGAGCAAAGGATCTTCAGAACGTAACTCTCGCGCTGCGCATAAGAGCTCTTCCAGACGTTCGCTCGCAACTTCACGAATCGGAGGAATATTGATCTCCTTACCTTTGCACGCATCTTGGTGGTAACCGAGGCACGCCTCTGCGGCTGAATCAAGATCAGCACCAGAGTGCACCGCCTTCAGCGTGCGAAGATACTCGGTCAAATCAGCCGTCAAACCTTCGTATTGATCTCGAGAGAAGCTGGGTTCGCTACAAATTTGGCGGTCGTAAGCTTTCATCCGCGCGGCGTCAATGCCGTTGGCGTGAAGGTGCGCCCAATAAACGCTGATGTCGCAATCTGCCGCAATAAATTTGAGCAACGCCTCACAAATAGGAACATCGTCCGGCGACGTGTTGTTGTGCAACTTTTGATGCCACTCTTCCATCATTCCACCCTTGCAGTTGTTCTTTTGCTGAACGGCAAGAATCTCGTCTCGAATGCGCTGACCGACGTCTCCGTCGCCACCTCTGCCAATCGTAGCCATGATGAGACGCACGATGTCTCTGTACTCAGGATCTTGTCTGTAAATCGCACTCAGACCCTCTGTCATTCTCGCCTGCGCTGCACTAATTTCTCGTGGCTTGATGTTGTAATCGTTATTCCAGACCAACTGTCTCAACGCCATGAAGCGGAACCAACAGAAGAGGGCGGTGAGTCCGGGTTCGCCCGCGCCGTGCATTGCGCCCAACATGTCTGCGCCAGCGTTGTATCGATGCATCAAAGATCGTGTTGCACCCGATTCTTCGCCACAAATCCTGTCAACCATATCCTGCGCGACAAAACCGCCCAAGTTTTGGAATACGCCCTGATCGAGCGCGATGTCGTCGACGTCCCAGCGGTCTCGCTTGATTGGCGCAGGCTTCTCCTTCTTCGCGACTTTGACGACGACTGGTTCGCTACGGCTCTCTTTACGCGATCGATCTTGTTGGGAATCTTTGCGACGCTCCGACTTTTTCTCCGTCTTAGCCGGACGCTCGAGAACCGAACCCTCGAGGGAGGCAAAAAAGTCGTCTCGACCATTCTTGATCCATTTGTTTGACGTTGTTCGTAGCACAAAGATGATGCCCTCGCGCGCTTTTACATCCAACGGCACATCCAAAGTCACCGCTCGAAGATTGGGACTGATGCGTTCGAGCTCAGTCTCCCAACTGCTGCCCGAGGAAGCCCATGAACGAGAGGGTTGAGTGCTGAAACCGTGCGGCGGCGGTTTCCATGAGCCATCCGTCGTCGTCGTCGCGCCCCAATGAATGATAAGATCGTCTTTGGAGTCCGTCAAGACGTGTAATTGGATCCCACTACCATTCACTTCTCGCGCCTCCACGAATATCGTCGTACCACCTTCTTCGTACAGTTTATTCCACTTGACGTTCGTGTCGTCGGTCGCTCTGTCCTGCGCGACAGCCTGGAAATCCTCGAGGGAAAACTTCTTCGTCGCGATTGGCGTCTCAATCGTCTTCGCAACCACCTTGGGCGCTTCAGTCGCGACAACCTTGGGAACACTCTTCACGCTAGCGTCACCGGCCGCGATTTGCTCAAAACTCATACCCTCGGCGAGCTTACTTTTGATTTGATCCGCCGCGCGCCTGAGCATGTCGTCCCGAGTCTGGGCGTCGAGGCCCGGACGTCCGACGGCTTCCCATTCCACACGAGCCATGTCCGCGATGAGAAGCTCGATGGGATCGGTGAGTGCACTCGTCATCTCTGTCGCCGTCGCCTTCACAGTCACCTTCGGCGCCGTCTTCAGGATTTCCTCCTTCGGCGTCGGCGCGGGCGCTTCGACGGCGCTCGCCGCCGCCTCGACCGCCGTCGACGGCGTCTCCGCCGCGAGGTCGATCTCGAAATTCCCACCCCCGACCGCGTTGATCCACTCTCCAGTCTTTTCGACGTACAGCGCGAACGCGACGCTCTTCGCCTGCGGATCGAGCACTAAGTTCACCGGTCCCCACACCGGAAACGCGCTCCGCATCGCCTTGTCGCCCTTGTAATATTCGGTGTTCGGCGGGTGCAACTCGCTCGGCAACACCTGCCACGTCTTCCCCGTCTTTTCCCGCATCACCCCCCAATGAAACGTCACCTCCCTCGCGTTCGCCACTCCCTTCGGCAGCGTCTTCAGCGCGATCGACACCGTGTGCACGCCCTGCGCGTTCGTCGTCCGCGTCGCCGTCGCCGCGCACCCGCCCTCGCCCTCCATCGTCGTCTCCGCGCGTCTCGGTCGCGTCTCTCCCGACTCCCGCGTCGTCATCGCTTCATCGTACGACGTCGATCGTCCTCGCGTCGTTCGTTCGCCTCCCCGCGTCGTCATCGCGCGTCCCATCGCGTCGCTTCGTCGTCCATCGTGCGCCGCAGCCGCCGCGCGTCGTCCTCCGCGCGCGCGTCTCTCGTCTCGCGTCGCGCGCGGCGTCGGGCGCGTCGTCGCCGTCGTCGCGACGCGCGGCGTCATCGTCGCCGTCGTCGCCGCGCCGCGCGTCGGCGCCCGCGTCGCCGTCGTCGCGCGTCGCGCGGTGCGGCGACGGGCGAACGAACGGCTCGAAATCGTCCGCGGCGCTTTCCGTATGGGCAAACAGTCCGGGAAGTCATCCCGGCAATCACCCCGGCCCGCGACCGGCACACGGCGGCGCCGATGGACGCGCTCGAGCGCGCGAGCGCGGGCGACGCCGCGTGGTTCTCCGCGCTCGACGACGACGCGCTCGAGCGCGCGATGACGCGTCGCGACGACGACGGACGCACGAGCTTTCATCGCGCGTGCGCCGCGGGCGCGCGCGGACGCGACGTGACGCGACTGGCGCGCGAACGGATGAAGGGCGAGGCGATGGCGAGGGTGGTGACGACGGCGGACGACGGTGGGTGGACGCCGCTGCACACGAGCGCGGCGCTGGGGGAGCGGGAGACGTGCGGGACGCTGCTCGCGCGAGGGGCGGATTGCGAGGCGCGGACGCCGGGGGGGCAGACGCCGGGGCACTACGCGGCGAGCAAGGGACGCGTGGGGACGCTGGAGACGCTGGTGAGCGGAGGGAGGGGGTGGTTGACGATGGAGGACGACGTCGGGGCGACGCCGTTGCATCGGGCGGCGGCGCGAGGGGAGCTGCGGGCGATCGATTTCTTGGTGGACGCGCTCGCGAACGGGACGACAGAGGTGCCGAAAATGGCGCTCGAGGCGAGAGATAAGCGCGGACAGACGCCGCTTTTAGTGGCGTGCGAAGCGGGGCAAGACGAAGCGGCGATTCGACTGGCGAAGCACGGCGCAAACGTCGGCGCCAAGGATGGCGAGAAACGCGGCGTCGAGGAGCTCGCGCCCAAGCTCGTGAGCGCGCTGGCGCAGATCGAGGCCGAACGTTAGCGCGATAGCAACACAATTTGTACATTACATACATGGAAAGAGTTCTATGAAACACAGTCAGTCGCGCGCGACGCACGATTTCAGGCCGACTGCCAAGGCGTCTTCGTCCAAGTTACGTCCGATGAACACCAGCTTGTTCATCACTTCGTCCGAGTTCTCTTCGACGGGCCCGTCCGTGATTTCGTACACTTCGCGAACCGCTTGTAACACTCGGCGCTTGTCCGATCCTGCGGTGTAAATGAGACCTTTGGCGCGTAAAATGTCCGCGCCGCCCTCGTCGTTTCGTCGTTCCCACAGCAAGTCTTCGAGCCAGTTTTGAAAGGATTCGCCATCCAAGAACCCACTCGTGGCGATGCACACGGTTCTGATGTCTGAATTGTGTACGCTCGACGCAGGTGCGTACTTTTCCACACCCTTGGCCCAGAAACCGCCCCCCGAGGCGACCACCGCGCTCGGAGGCGCCGACGCGAATTCGCCTAAAACCGGCTTCCTACCGCGACCTCCACCGGCGACCGTGCCTTGATTGAGCACGATGCCTAAATCCACGCTCGATCTCGTCGTCACCACTATCTCGGCTTCGGCGTTAATCGCTGCTATTCGCGCTTTCACGCGCTCTAAGTCTTCCGCCTTCACCAAGTCGGCTTTATTTAACAAAATCGTATCCGCGTACGCCACCTGCAGCGTCGCCTCTTTGTTCTCCTCGATCTGCTTCTCGATGTTCGATGCGTCGACTAAAGTCACGATGGAGTCTAAAACTGCCCCGTCTTCCTCCACGAGTTCGTCGTCGACCCACAGCTCGCGCGCCACCGGTCCCGGGTCAGCGAGTCCGGTGGTTTCGAGGAGGATGAAGTCAAACTTTTCCCCCATCTCCTTCCGCTTCTCCAGCAAACCCTCGATGGTTTGCACCAAACTCCCCTTAACCGTGCAACACACGCATCCGTTGTTAAGTTCGACCCAATCCTCGACGAGCGTGCGCGAGGCGTTGTCCCCATCGACGCCATCCTGTTGGACGAGCATCTTCTCCACGCCGAGTTCGGCGCCGAAATCGTTGAGAATGACGGCTATCCTGTACCCATGATCAGCTTTTAAGATGTAATTCACCAGCGTCGTCTTGCCACTGCCGAGAAAACCGGTGATGACGCACACGCCGACGGGCATGACGGGCGGCTTCTGGGGACGAACGCAGGCGCGCGCGCACTCGTACGCGCGCCAGGGTTTGGCGTCAATCTGTCGACGGCGTGGTTACCGATTAAAAATGCTACGCGCGCGGCTAAGATCGGCATTCAATTCGTACTACGTTTTTCAGCGCCTAGTGCGGCCTAGTGCGAGTGGGATCACGTAAAGAGTCGCGCAGCGTCTAGAACGCCGCTCGGCGAGTGCGCATCGGCGCTCTTTGCCGACTTTGCGGGCGTGGTGTCGTTCATGAACGCACCGATGGCGGTTTGAAGAAATGCGTACGCACTCGAGGAATAAAAATACTTGCGTCCATCCGTCGCTTGATCTTCCTCGCTCGCCTGGCCGTCGTCATCGCCTCCACAATTTGAGCGGCGTAACCACCGAAGTGCCAAATTCGCGCTCTCAAACTCAACCTTCGTGCGCATCGCCTCCAAATTCTTCATCGTCTCCTCCAGGATGCTGCGCTCGATTTCCAATGTCTTATCGAACTCGACCAGCATCTCGATCCCGACGTCGTCCTGTACTTCCTCTGAGTCGTATTTTTCCAGCGCGCGATGCGTCCTCGTTTGGCTCCGTTCGAGCGCCGTTAACCGCCCGCGCGCATCGCTCATCATCACATCTAACCACTGCCGCACACGTTCAATCACCACATCGGCGTGTTCCCTCGCCAACGTCTCCGCCCCGATCGCTAACGTTTCCTCGCGCACCGTCGTCGCCTCGGCCGAGTCGTCGACGTCTGGCGGCGGCGCGTTCGCCTTCGCCTTCATCGTCATCGTCGCTCGCCCGCGTCCTCTCTTCCCTTTACCCGCCGTCCCGCCTCGTTCAAAATCGTTCGTCCTGTCCCGCATCGCCCCATCGGCTCGCGCTTTGCCCTGTCGTCTCGTCTTCGCCTCGACTCGTCCCGTCGCGTCGGCGGTTTGAAATCGAACCGTCGTGCTCTTCTTCACCGTCTCATCCCTATCCCTCGCTCGCGCCTCCGTCGCCGTGCGCGCGGCGCGCAGTAACAGATCTAACCCGCGCGGATCGCGCGCCATCGTCGGCGTCGGTCGCGCGCGCGATCTGACGCCGCGTCGTCGCCGCCTCGCGGTGTCGCAAAATCAACATTCGCGTGGCGCCAACGTCCGCGCGCGGCGACCGACCGCAAAAGCGTCCGGTCGCCGCGCGCTGTTTATC
>VMHT01028634.1_pt1 | contig 35153 bp, 67 predicted proteins | sample 4693611 | NCBI WGS metagenome assembly VMHT01 (sample SAMN12280063, study PRJNA550983) | marine metagenome | isolation source: seawater sampled from same location over 5 years 0.02-0.2 micron viral filtrate | place: USA: collected off the coast of southern California halfway between the port... ...
TTAAGGTTCCTACAACCTCAACGGTTGACTCGACGACAACTGTCCCTGGCGTGAACAAAAGCTTACATGTAAGATGGCAAGCAGACGGTACTACAAAGACATTCACAGCAGGTAGTGGAACCGACAACACTCCTTCCGGTGCTCGAATGTCGTTTGTCAAGGAAGACAACAATAGGCCAGGTCTAATTACTGATAGCGCACTTGACGGTTACCTTTTTACTTCTAACGCTAACGGTAAAAATAGTTACTGGTCGCCTCTTCTTGATGAGAATCAGTCCGATTACAGGATGTACAATGCTCAATATAACAACAGTGGTCGGTACAATTATGTCACTGAAATTGGTGTAGCACCTAAAGTGCTTGACATTGTTTCATATGAAGGCAATAGCAGCAATAACAGAGAAATTCCACATAACCTGGGCACAAAACCTGGGATGATTATTGTTAAGTGTACAAACAGTTCAGCAAACTGGATGGTGTTTCACATAAACAGAACACCAGGAACGGTCCTTAATCTTGACGAACAATTTAGCGAGACTTCTCCCCATGATGCATTCCCTACTGAGCCAACTAGTAAAAACTTCTATGTAGGAACTAATGGGTCTATAAATGGATCTGGTTTCCAATACGTAGCATATGTCTTTGCTGCTGATACACCTGGCAAGGTTAAGTGCGGCTCGTACGACGGCAGTGGATCTAACACAAATATAAATGTTGGATTCCAGGCTGGTTTTGTTCTGATTAAACGCACAAACGGTAGTGCTGATTGGATTGCTACTAATGAAAAAGCAAGTGATCAATACAAATACTGGAATCCAAACCGCGAGGATAACTCTTTCCAAGGAAATAGTGTAGATTACATTGATTTCCAAGCAACGGAACTTTCTTTGAAGGGTGGCAACACAGACTTCAATGCTTCTGGCGGTGAATACGTCTATCTTGCAATTGCTAGTGATCTTAATGGTCCTGACTCAACCCAACTCAACCTCCTGGGCGGCCAAGACCTTGAGTTCTTCACTGATGGTACTCAGATCACGAGTAACCTGGCGGCTAGTGGAAGTCGAGAATCGTTTAGTACCGTAACGTGGTCTGGCAATAGTAGTACTAGAAACATTAGCCCACAAATCAGTGCTGTTGATTACTTTGATCTTAGTTATAACACTGGTAACAAGTGGATGCTTTGGATAAAATCTCACAACAATGCTAATGGTCATAACCTTTACGACAGTGAAAGAGGTATGAAATTCATATCAACTCAGATGACTAATGTGGAAATGTTTGATGAGTACACATTCAAGGGACCTGTAGGAACAACAGCATACAAAGTTGGACCTAACGGGTATACAAATGAAAACGGTTCACAGTACATCTCCTGGAACTTCCTTGGATCACCTCAGTTCTTCGATGTTCAGAAGTATGTTAGCACCGCTAGTACTGGCGCAGCCATCCAGCACGATTTAGGTGTAGAGCCTGGGTTGATTATATTTAAAAATTTGAGCACAACTTCTGATTGGTGGGTTTACCATTCAGAGCTCCCCACTAAATATTTTAAGCTCAACCAGGATAACGCTGCGAGCAATATCGGCAATTGGGTTACTGTTACAGACACTGACTTTACCATTAATGGCTCATGGGATCAGGTAAACGGTAGTATAAATCCAAATAGCTACATCGCCTATCTCTTCGCCAAGGACACTCCTTATGTGAAGTGTGGTAAATACACAGGTGCTGGTGCTGGTACGCAACTTGATGTAGGGTTTAAACCCAGATGGATGATGATTAAGAGTCTTAATAGCTCAAGGGATTGGGTTATTATTGATAAGAATTTAGATAGCAACTTCATTGCTGCAAATAGTTATACGAGTAAACAAAGCTTTAACTTCAGCTTTACATCTACAGGGGTTACTTTAACTACTAGCAGTCCTCACTTTAATACTGATGGCGTTGAGTACGTCTACATCGCCATCGCTGACGAATCCTTAGGACATCCCCCTAGCATCCCATCCTCATCAACAGTCCAAGGAACACCCGACGTCAATGCTGCCACGATGGTGGTGAATGCTGAGTCATTCGATGTAGGCGATACTGCATCGGCAGCTGCCCTTGAAGCATCTATCACGTCTGTGGCTGGCTCTGATGGCAACACGTTGCTAGTAGATAGTTCCACTGGTACGTGGATGCCTGGTCTCTATGCCAAAGGTTCAGAAACTACAGTAACTGCTCCAAGTGCTGATGAGATTACATTTACTTCGACGAACGCTGGTACTACCTCGTTCTCTGGTGTTGATGCAACGCTCACAAGCCGTACCTGGACATTGGAATCTGGTCCCGCTGCAACTGGCCCTTGGACAGTAGTAGACACTTATGTTGACTACGATGCCCTGAATAGTCAGGACGGTGCAACACCTTGGTCTTCTAATAAGCCAGCTTTGGCAGCTGATACTTTCTATCGGGTCAAAGTTTCGTATGATTCAAATAACGCAGAGTCGGTCGAGTCTGTGTACAGCACATTTAAAACTTCTGCCTAATTTCTGAGGACAAACTAATGCCCCTTAACTTCCCCAATGCTCCTGTAGCCAACGACACGTACACTTATAGCGGCGTAACTTACGCCTATGACGGTCAAAAATGGACTTCCCGAGGAGCTCAAACAGGTATTGCTTTGCTGCCTGATGAAAATGGAAACGTTATTATCACCGGAAACCTGCAAGTTAACGGCGATATTAACGACGCCTAATTGTTATACTGAAAACATTAACCGCCGAGTGGAGACACGAACATGGCAATCAAAATTAGTGGAGAAACTGTCGTTGATGACAGTAAAAAAGGCCTATTTAATGACGTAGTTGTTAAGGGTGGCGCTGGCGAATCAGGTGAGATTACTCTCAACTGTGAAAACAATTCCCACGGCGTAAAGCTGAAGGGACCAGCCCACTCTGCTGGTGCAGACTATACGCTGACACTGCCCGATACATCTGGTAACAACGGCGAAGTGCTGACAACAGATGGCTCTGGCGCAATGAGCTGGGAAGAAGTTGTTGGCAATGAAATCTCAGGTACAGCTCCTACTAGCCCCTCTCAAGGTGCTCTGTGGACTGATACAAGTGAAGATCCCGCTGCTCCTATTCTTAAGACCTGGAACGGTTCTGCTTGGGTAGCAGTTGGTTCAGCCGCTCCTAGTGAGTTTGCCCCTGTTATTGACGATGTGACCCTTACAGAGAATGATACTACTGGTGCTCGCTTCACCAGCCAGACATTCGATGTAGATGTCAATATGCTGATTGAAGGTGTGCCTCACAGTCAGAAAGGATTGAAGGGTGAAGTGACCGCTGAGTTCAACGTTTATCCTGCATCTGAACCTGTTAGCTCTAATGTTGTAACAACATTTCCAAACAACAATCGGCAGACTTGGTCATTCTCTTGGCCGCAATACGGCACAGCTAGAGTTTATGCAACAAATCCTGCAGGATTCCCTCAATGGTATTTGATGGAAGGTCAAAACGGTAGCACTCTTAATTTGCGTTCGGGTGGCCCTGGCGAATATGGTGATACACAGGCATATCACGGAAATGCTACCTCCTTCCGTCAGGCTGTTTATATTCAGGCTTCCGGTACATATTATTACATTTATAGTGCAACTCGGTATAAGGATAACAACGGATACGCAAAGGCTTTTAGACGACGCGCAGACGGTACTGATGATTGGACTGGCTTTAACCCAGGCTATGAGATGTCACCACCGGTATATGACGACGTATATGACGTTTGGTGGCATTCCAGTAGCAGTGGTTCTAACAGCACTATCAGGAAAGGAACTACTCATCTAAGTAATGATTTGGGTGAACAGACTCGAGGCACATCATCACAGAGCGGGACTGGTATTATTGCGCTTGGAACTGACAGAGTTGTCTTTAGCAGACGTAATAGTCAGAACGGCCGCATCTACTGTGAAGTATATACAAGAGATGCTGGAAGTATGCAGCATCTAGGAAGTGCAACAATAACCACTTTTAATGCTAATTGCACTTACCTTAATTTTGCTGGCGGCTGGTTCTTTATTAAGGTTGATGGTACTATTAAAAAGTCGTCAGACGCACTTACATGGAATACCGTTACTATTGGCAATTCTGACTTTGATCTTTTGGAGGTAGTATTTAACCCCTCTACAAATAACATTGAAGCATATGGTCAGGATTATACCAACAGCAAATTGGAGATGTGGACCTCCAATAATGGTGGTGCTACTTGGGTGCTAGCTCATGAGGATCAAATCACTTCTACTACTACGCCAAATAATGTTCTCTTTGGTGGTGGCAAAGTAATTTGGTACGGTTACGCTAATGGTTACTACAACGAGCACTATTATCCCCGCAATGAACAGACACTCACTTTGTCTGGAACTGGTGCTGATTACAGCAGCTTCAATGTAGGAGATCTCATTAGACCTGAAGGTTCAACATCTTTGTCTGAGCGAGGAACAATTACTTCTATTTCAGGCGCGGATATTGAAGTTGAATCTGACTACATTTATCAAGCTGGTGACAAGATTGAAGCAGTCTATCCAACTAACAGTAGTGTTTCCACCCGCTATCTTGTTATTAGTGCCACAGGAGCCGTCACTGGAACAGTGGGTTCAGACCCTGGCTATGTGTCGGTTGGACCTGATACCAACCAAACCTTGACCTTCCCAGCCACATTCGATACAGGTAATGCACCTGATGATGAGCTGGGTGCTGGCACATATATCAAGGTGTCTGCACAAGCTACAAACACTAGTGGCAGCAGTGAATTCGGTCCATCTAACATCGTTACCCCTAGCTGATTATGAACCAAGCACAATATGAAGCCGCCAAGAAGCGGTTTGAGACATACGATCTGCGAGTTAAATCTCCCGAGCTTTCTGTAGAAGATGCATTTGATGTAACAACTGCTGAAAAGGTGCGTGCTGAGCGCGACGCTTTGCTAAGCGCCACTGACTATCGAATGGTTTCTGATGCTCCCTGGGCTACCCAGCCCTGGGTTGCATACAGGCAAGCATTGCGTGATGTCCCAACTTCTGCTGGATTCCCTCAGAATGTTGAGTGGCCGGTCGAGCCTAGTTAATTATTCGTTTAGATACCAATGAAATACTATTGCAAGCCAGAAAACAGAATCATTGAGACGGAAGAACTGATCCGTAAATATGGTACAGACAAGCCTGTAGAGGGCCTATCTATTTTCGAGCTGACAACACAACCAGATTTTGATCCCATCGGTTTCATCATCATGGAAGGTGATAAGTACGCTCCTATTCAATCAGTTTGATTACAAACGATTAAATCTAGAATCTCAGAGGAATAAGCCACAGCCAACTTTGGTTAATTATTATTCCTACAATACAGTTATCGATTAGAACAAAGTATGACGACAGAAGAACGGCAAGCATTTTGGGAAGCTGTTGAGGGGGGCGATAACCCCCTCCTGTCTGTTATGCACAATCTCATTGAAAAGTGGGGTCTGCCAGCCATCATCATGTGCTTAGGAGACATTGGACAAGTTCTAGCCGAAGACGCTGAAGATGCTGAAGAATTAACCGCAAATCAACGCGGTTTAATTCTTGGTGCTTGTGCGCAAGTGTGCTCACTTAGTGATCAAATGCACGCTGAAATGGACTTTCTTATAGCAACCGATGGACAAAACTGAATTCGAGAATTGGGTTAAAGTTAAAGAAGCATTAGAAGAAGCAGGTAAAACAGATTCGTTTTACTACAAACGAGCATTAGCAATTCTTGCCGGAGAAACAGATCCTCTAGACAATGTAAAATAGATAGAGACTGTTATATCTTGCTATGGCTAAACAGCGGATGGCAGGGCAAAAACTAAAAGATAGTTTGTCCCCTAATAAACCACGTCGTACACCAGATCACCCAACAAAGTCACACGTTGTGTTGGCTAAAGAAGGCAGTAAAGAAAAACTTATTCGCTTTGGTGAGCAAGGTGCTAAGACAGCTGGTAAACCAAAGGCAGGTGAATCAGATAAAATGAAACGTAAACGTGCGTCCTTCAAAGCACGTCATCGTAAAAATATTAATAAAGGAAAGATGTCCGCTGCTTACTGGGCGGATAAAGCCAAGTGGTAAAAAATGGACATCAAGATTCCAGAGCCGGTAGGGCTTCCTCAAGCGGTTCCTATTCCAGGAATGCCGCTGGCTATGCCTCAGCTGGAATTACCAAAGTGGGAACCTGTACCTATATATCGAGATGATGTACCTGCTTTAAATCCTCAAACATCACCGCAGGACCAATCAAGCGAGGAAGAAAAGGAATCAAATTCACAGCAACAACCGCCCGAGCGAGATCCAGAAGAAGGGATTCCTGCTGATGTGTTGGATATGGTAGATGAAGTGCGCTTTCTATCACCGCCAGTCCAGCCATTTCCCTGGGAAGAACGTGAGGTTGAAACTGTTGAAACGATTGAACTACCTGGTGGATTTGAAGTGCCTATTCCAAAACAGGAAATTATGGTGACAGCTGTCACAACAGCAGGTGCTGCATCAGTCGTATCTGTCGGAGCAACAATGGTTGCAGGTGACCTATTCAAGCGAATCGTCCAAATTACCAAACCGTTGATTAAGGTTGTTCTGAAGAGAGTGGCAAAGTTTCGGAAGAAAGCTCCTCCTCTGTCCTGGTCAAGGCAGCGATTGGCATCACGTCAGCACAAATCGGGTAGAAATCGCTGTCGGGATGGATCGTAAAACCACGCTCATAAATACCAATACATTCTTTTATTCTCACAAGCTCGTAATCCAAGCGTCCTTTTTCAATTTGAATTTGAGCAAGTGCTTTGCATCGTTCTACAGCTCCACCATCAAGAGGAATAGAAAGCGAAACTTGTGCACCTGCGTTATTACTATTTGAATATGTTCCACCATAATTTTCTGTCGTCAAGTAATATGGCGTAAATGAAATGACTGAGCCATTGCAATAAATGCCAGTACCAAACGACTGAGTACTAAGAGAGCCCTGATTTATCTGCACCGCTTGATTAGCCACTGACCCAGTAATTGCTGCCTGTGGATTAGCAGAGACAGCAGTAGAGTCATTCGCATAAGCTGGTGAGCAGAAAATTATTGAGAGAAGACCGAGGAGGTATTTGTAACCGTATCTGTTGTGATGGTTCTTGTAGTATCTACCGTTTCGACCAAACCTGCCGCTCGTGTGGTTACTTCTAACTGCCATGGGAGTGCTGTATCAACAACGTGGAACTCGGGTGAAGCAACAATGTCACCAACAACAGCGGTTCCTGTACTCATATTAACCGGATGTACGTTGTCTGCATTCCAAGTACTTACAGCACCACCAAATCGTTCTGTAGCAACAGTTTCAGTGATTGTTTGAGTAGCTGTAGTTGTCTGCGTCATCGTTCCCGTAGTAAAGTTAGGAGTTACAGATTGCGCAAAAACAGGTGCAGGGATGAGTAATAATAGTAAAAGGGGACGCATTTTGTGGGCTTCAATTCTACACTTTAATTTTAAATTATGGAGAAAGATGAAGAGCCGAATATCCTAACGTCGCTCATGAAAAATTTAGTACCAGCTGGAGTGTTGAGCTGGGCTTTGGCGATGCTGACTGCCACATATTTAGGATACGCATCAAATGTTGACGCTGCTTTTATTTCATCACTCGTAACAACAGTGCTTGCTAGCTATGGAATATCACGTGTAGAGCAAGTTAAAAAGAAAGATCAGAACGCTAAAATAGATAAGAATAAGGATAATACTAATGTCTAAAGAAAAAGCGCAGGCTTTCTTCGAAAAGAAAAAAGAAGAAGCTAAAAGCAAAGTGAAAGACAAGGAAGGCAAAGAAGGTAAAACAGACACCTCCAAGATGCCTGAAGGTCTTCGTAAGCACTTTGAGAAAAAGAACAAATAATGGACAACGACTTCCCTACTCGTATGGCAGGGCAAGCGTTGATGCCTTATGTCAACCCTGGACAGGGTTGTGCCAAGAAACCTGAGCAGTATCCAGCTCAGCCAAAAGGTGGGATGAGCCACGGTCCACAACTAATGGAAAGCTATGTCAGCCGAAAGTAGGTCAAAAGCAAAATCAAAAGCCAAGTCTCGGGTCAACGAAGCTGGTAACTACACCAAGCCTGGATTGCGTAAGTCCATCTTCAACCGAATCAAGGCAGGCAGTAAGGGCGGTAAGCCCGGCCAGTGGTCTGCACGTAAAGCGCAAATGATGGCTAAGGAATACAAAGCCAAGGGTGGAGGATACAAAGACTGATGCCTAAAAAAGAATCACAAAAGTCCTTAGACAGTTGGACTAAAGAAGAATGGGGCACCAAGTCTGGCAAGAATTCTACGCAAGGTAAGAACGCTACAGGTGAACGTTACTTACCGAAGAAAGCTCGTGAGTCATTGAGCGATAAGGAATATGCAAGATCTACAGCTAAGAAACGCGCTGCCATTCGTAAAGGCAAACAATTTAGTAAACAACCAGAAGATGTTGCCAAGAAAACCTCAAAACATCGAAGATAAATAGTTAAAGTAGGGAACAGATAGATATAAGTTTATGAAAAGAATACTCGCAGCTTTGTTGTGCATTTGTGCGCCTGTTTATGCACAAGATCCCAAAGTTGAATTCTTCACTCCTGATGCAACAGGATGCATGATTCTTAGAGAGTGCAAAGAAGATGTTGTTCAAATCACAGATAAAAATCAACTGAACAAAATAGTCACAGGGCCAGACGCAGAGCTTGTCAAAGAAGAGTTTGGACAACTGGTAACTGCAATTACAGACCTTGGTATCGAAATCTATATTGCACCAGCTAGATATTTTGGACCTAGAGACCAAGGAATATACCATACAAAATACAACGCCGTATTTTTGAATTTAAAATATATGCGTGACACAAAGCATTTAATTGGAACGCTTAGACACGAAGGCTGGCACCTAGCTCAAGACTGTATGGCAGGAACATTAGATAACTCTCTTGTTGCAGTAATTATGAACGACAAGGAGATTCCTGAAATCCATAAATATCTAACAGGAGTTCTGTATGCCGATAATCCTAAGGCAGTACCTTGGGAACAAGAAGCCAAGTGGGCTGAAGCAACGCAAGGAATGACGGTCGACGCCTTAAAGGCTTGTCAAACAGGTGCTATGTGGGAAATCTATGAACCAACGCCTTTAACAAAAGAGTACTTAGTAGATCACGGCTTCTTGAAATAACCACAACAATGACCTGTGGAAAACTAGGGGGGTCTATTGATAAGTCACTCTTATTAGACGCCCTCCGTTGACATGGTAGATTACGCTAAGCGACGCCGAGACAGTGGGTTCGAATCCCACCCTCTCCGTTTTTCCTACTTAACCCCACAAATCGTGGGGTTTTTCAATAGGTTATCGATAGGCGTTGCTTATAACCTCACAATGGAACAAATGAACGTTCAGGAAATGACTGACCGACTCAAGGTCAGATACAAACGCATTTCACCTGCAACAAAATTACTATGGGACAAGTCAATTAAGTACATCGCAGACATCGACGTGAATGACGTTGATGACGACGTTGCTGCTGACTATCTTGAATATGCAGAAGAAGCGTGGGGTGAAAGCACCGTCAAGTGCCGTGTAGGCATCCTTAAAGGGCTCTGGAATAAAGCATCTCGTAAGAAGCTATATAAGGGCGAGAACCCTTGGCTAGAGCTCGATGACGGCTTGGAAATCGCTAGGCGTGAGCCGACAGTTCATCCTTGGGAGTTCTACGAGTACTACCACAATGATCCTTACTTCGTATGCCTCTGGTATTCAGGAATGCGCATCGGAGAATTGGCGGGGATATATCCCGAAAACATCCATGTGGATGCTCCTATCCCCTACTTTGATGTTAAGTATCAAGAGAATCGTGGATTAAAAAACAAAGCATCTATCAGGCAGGTTCCTATACATAGGAACGCTCTACCATACGTCGAGCAGTTGTATTTCTCAAAGGCAAAGAACCCAGGCACAAGTTGGTCAGAAAATTTTGGTAGGAATTTAGGGCTCCCTAAGGGCGACGCCGCACATTCCATCAGGCATAGTTTCATCACCAGAATGCGTGCTTTGGATGTGCACGAGTACTGGATTGACCGTTTGACAGGACACGCACGGAAAGGAGAAACGGCACGTTATGGAAGCTATGACTTGCAATCATTGAATGAGCAATTACAAAAGCTACAGTAACTACCGTAGTTTTCTATATATCTATATTTAAATCACTCGTACCTATCTATATAGGGATTTTTTAAATCAGTTTATAGATATCAGCGTAGTTAACGTAGCTTTGTAGTCACTAGAATGTAGACACGTTTGCATAAAAATTATGTTGCTAATTATCAAACCTATCTTGATGCGCTTCATCACATCCGAACCCGTCAAGAAATTAATCGTTGAACTACTAGAAAAGCTTTCCAGCCTGACCGAAAATAAACTCGATGACTTGGCTGTGAAAACTGTGCGCGAAGCACTTTTGCCAGAAGAGTAAATACATAGTTACGAATCGTTGCGCAACTACAGTAAAACTAAGTTGCTAACAACAACTCGTATGGGTATTGCTGAAGACTGGGGAGACCTTATGTTTCACCTAGATTGTCTGTCGAAGGGACAAGCCAAGCGCAAGTTCCGAAAATCAATTAAATATGGCTGGGGCGGTTTCTGCGCCTATTGCCGATGTAACAGGGCTACAACACTGGACCATTTAAAACCAAAGAGCAAGGGGGGATCGAGTTTGCGAAGTAACCTGATCCCTGCCTGTCACTCTTGTAATCACTCAAAAGGAAGCCAGCATTGGCTACACTGGTTTCAAAGGCAGGATTTTTATAACGAAACTGCTAAAGAGCTTATAGAAGAATGGATTTCCAACAGACGTTTTATCGAGGAAGAGTTAGGTGATGGAGCAACTAACGATCGAACAGCGATTTGCTCTGACGAGAGCGAGATACGAAGTAGGGAAGATGAGCCGCCCAGCCTTAGAGAAGACTGCCTTACGCCTGCTTAAGTCTCGTATGGAACAGAAAAATGGTGTTCAACGCATCTTGATGCAGAACGGCATTATGTTCAAAATTGATGAACAGCAAGCAGGACTTCCAGAAATCATTAGTGAGGAGACTTTTGTAGAGCTCCTCCAAATGGCTGATGACGATGAGATCCCTACATCTATTGATGATCAAGAATATGAAAACGACGATCTAGATGATGATGGTCTTATGACGTTTTAATTTTAGCTAGACTTCTGGCAGTTAATGATATTAATATGGAATACATTGTAGGACCTGTTCTTGCACTGTTGCTTGGTCTTAAGTTCACTGATTACAAAGTCAAGAAAGCAGAAGACGTAATGGAAGAGCAGTACGCTGAATTGTTTGCTGAAGTCGAAGCTAAAGTTCTAGAAAACAGTAAAGAGACAGAAGCAAAAATACTTGAAAATAACGGTGTGATTTCGCAGCAGACCTTGAAATTGATGGTTCCTGTGGTGACAAACGTACAAAAAATCAACACCCAACTAGGACTGTGAACGTCAAGCGTGCCAAGGTCATTGCATTTGGCAGCAAAGAAGCGGCATCACTTGAAGAGTTCTGGGATGCTTGGCAATGGTTGTACGACAATAATATTGAACTAAAGGAACCAGACCTTCACTTACTTGACAAGCTTATTTGCGACGGACACGTAATACCGCGTGAGGGGTACTTCGAAAATCCTCTCGTATAATAGAAAAGTAGCTGTAGTAATAACGTGAGATCTGCTGGCTTAAGGAATAAACCTGTTGATAGACGCTACCTTAGCGACCAGGATAAGAGCGACTACAACAACAGTGGTGAATATAGTCAGCGTGCTACTGCCCTTGCCCGTGCTCGTGGACGTAGGGGTCAGATGGCTTATCAATCGTCTCGCCCGATGAATACGACAAGCCGTACGCCAGGTACCGGTGGCTTTACCGTGGGTATTGCTGCACAGCAAGGAAGACTGCGCCAATACGGACAAAGCAGGCAATCAGAATTCTCAGTGAGACCTCCCAGCAGTAAGGGAGATATGTTTAAAAAAGAGCAATAAAAAACCCCCCGTTAGGGGGGGTAACTCTTCCGTGGCTCAGAAACTGTACTTCAAACCAGCCTTAAGACCCAGGGGGATATCGCCATTGAACTCACGCTCAACGGTTTGGAAGGCAACTTCACCATAGACGTTGGTGCGTTCGCCAATATCAACGCCAATACCAGCTTTGCCGCTGTACTCGAGCTCAGTTCCATCAACGCCTTCTACAGCAATAAGGGCGGGACCTGCTTGTGCGTAGACAGTAGCGGGACCAACTTCACCTTCTACACCCAGATGCATTTCTGTAGTGGCATTTTGATACTCACCACCAGTGACACCAGCGTTGGTTTCAATGTTTCCGTAAACACCTGCAATGGCAGGAGCAGTCAGACCGTGAGCAGCACCCAGCAGTAGACCAGCAATAATAATAGACTTCATAGTTTTAACTAATTATGTATAGCGGTTATAAATACCTACCGCAAATTTAATTATATAAAATAAAAACAATAAAAATGGCCCTCCGATAGGAGAGCCAGACAGTTATTTAGTTGTAACTCACTTAGTGTAAGTGCGACCACGGTAGACAAAGGTGCCGTGCACAGGCTTGCCAGCTACGTGCACTTCACACTTGGTACCACGATAGGCACAGTAGTTAAGTTGAGCACGACGATTTGCTTCAGCCTTTTCGATTTGACGGCGGATGATGTTGAGTGTATTCATTGGAAACTCCATAGTTAGGTGAAATTTCCCGTTCCTTCGGTCTCTGACCTACTTGCGTCCCATCAATGAGGGATGAACGTATATAATTATTGTAGTCTTTTATACTAGTTCACGGCGAACCTTCCATAAAAGTCAATTCAAACAAAGATATTTTTAACTTTCTATAAATATCGCAAAAACGTTCTCTTCTATTAGAAGAAACAGGGGGAAGTGTTTCTTCGTATTGATCTAAAGCACTGAGAAGCATTGCTATAGATGCTTTGTCAAAGTCAATCGTTAGCTTTTTTGAAGACATAGATCATTTGCTACGTCCATACAATCTATCTAATTTTCTTTTTTGCTCTATCAACAATTGTTCGGCATTGGAGATTACCGGCCATCTTTGTAGCCTTAATGCATATCTAAAGCGACGCCAATACTTTTCCATAACTCAATGTTACGGAATATTCAAAGTTTACGGCGAACAAAAAGTTATATCTAATCTCTTTTGTAGATGCATTCAAAAATTGCACCTTGTAAGAAAGGTCGGAGGTTTTGTAGTTCTTCTTGGTCAATTTTCTCTTGACCCGTCCACTTTGCAAGTGTGAAGCAGACTGCAGAGTGAAGAGCTCTGACAGCTCTTTCATCTAAGCTTATTGATACTCGCAAATCATCATCATCCATATAACTATTGTATCAGGATGGACTAATGCGTCGCTGCCCAGTTAGTACCTACCTCTGCAGCAGCTGTAATTGGTACACGGAAGTTGTAGTACTTACCTGCTAGCAGTGCTGCTTGCTCTAGTAGACGAGCGACATTGTCAGCTTCAGTAGGTATGACAGAAAACTGCTGTTCATCGTGTACGTAGGCACAACGGGTGTAGTCCCTGTCGTATGTCAAGCCTGCTTCGTCGAGCATATCTTGACCAATCACACACCACCTCTTACTCAAAATTGCGCCACACGACTGAAGGAGGTAGTTCAGCGAGGCATGCTCTGCGCGACAAAAGATAGGACGACCATCAAGACCACGCAGTCGATTGTTCGTGCGTACACGCTGCTTGACCGCATCAATCAACGGCTCAAGACCAGGAATTGCGTCAAGGAACTTGCGGCGTAGCTCACCACCTAACTGCTTCTTCTGACTGTCTGACAGCTCGGGATGCAGGCTATGGCCGAGTTTCTGGTCGCCGGCGCCGTAGATAAATGCGTACGTTAAAGTTTTCACCTCCCGCCGAGTACATCCCACACGGTCGGCGTTTTGTTGGTGGATATCACCGTTCAGTACGACGTCAGCGAACGCACCTTGATCGAACTTGCTCAAGTAATGCCCAAGTGCTCGGAGCTCTAGTCCTTCAAGGTCACAGCCAACCATTACCATTCCCGGATGAGGAACAAACAGCTCCCGTGCCCATGGTGCGCTGACGACTTGCCCGAGGTTCGGACCCCGGTGGGCGTTACGGCCCGTTTGTGTCGCCAGTGTGCAAGAGTGGTGGATGCAACCATCACCCTCAATAGAGTTGAACCAAGAGTTGGTTCCCTCTGATAGTTGCCCCAGCCACTTCTGTAGCGTCAGCAGTCGGATAAACATCTCGCACTCGTCGTGCAGTAGCTGATTGCCTTGGGTCAGTGCAAGGTCACGAACCTCAGAAATAGTTGCTTCGTCAACCTTTGGTTTACCTGTGTCGGTAACCTTTGTAAAACGAGCACCACGGAAGGTCTGCAATGCCCAAGCAATGTGCTGACGTGACGTTGGATTGAAGTCCGTCAGACGGGTCATAGGAGCCCCTGCAACGTAGCCTTTCTTCTTGTCTGCCCGTTTAGGTGTGAACACTTTGCCAGGGACGTACAAGTACGTAGAAGTGATGCGTTTAGTGAGCTGATCAAATTCAGTTTGAAGCTCGCTACGCACACGGTTAGCAGCTTCCATATCAAAGCGGAAACCTGACACCTCTTGCTGAGACATCAGTTCTGCCATACGCATTTCAAGTTTGACGTAATCAGGAATCTGCATCATTGTTGTCGTCTTTGTTGAATCCAAAAGCAATTGATTTCTCATCAAGCAATTTGTCTGCACGTGTCTTATGACCAAGCTTCGCAACGCTTTCCATAACCTTAAGTGTGTCTTCAGTCGTTGCGCTTTCAGGCATCCGACTGTGCACTTCATTGAACAGCGGGAAGAATATGTCAGCAGCAGCTGCTACTTCTTCGTGAGTAAGTGGATCACTTTTCTTAGGCGTAGTCATTCATTCTCCTTTGCAATAGTTCGTATAGTCTTACAGTGACTTGAGTATCTTGGATGCAGTAATCAAGCATCTCAGGTGTATATGTATCCCAAGCGTCGGGACCTTTTCCGTAGTCCCCCTTGAAACACTTTAGGCGGTATCCCCACGCTTCGAGACTATGCCTGCCGTACATACGTTGAGGCATTCCCTGAGGGCGTCGTTCAAAGTCTCTATCAATAATATGAGGATAATATAAACGAGAAAGTACAAGAGTATCCAGGACTTCACCTCCCGGTTCAAAGTCTGGATATTGCTCTTTAAGTAATGGAATATCATAACCAATGATATTGTGTCCTATAAGAAGATCAGCTCGTTCAAGAGCCTTTACGCCCTGGATTACAGCACGTTCTGGCTCATAATCAAAGACTTCTGTCTCTTCTACGTTAGCCATATTCCGCATTACTATGCAGTGAATTGTTGACCCCTGACGCAGCAGTCCTGTGCTTTCAAGGTCAAAGAGTAGTTCAGTTTTCATCGAGGATCTCCTTGGCATTTTTGGCATCAAACTCGTCTGTTGCATGAGGGTTTGAATCTGGGTAGAGGTCTTCATCAACTCCTTGCTCTGCGTAAGAGTTGACTGAGAAACGGGGATCTTTAGTTTCAAAGTAAGGTTCAACAGCAATGTTTAGTTCGCGTGCTAGGCGTGCAGCCCTACGGAATTCATCCTTGTAATAGGGTTCCCACTCGTGAGCAAGCACAACAATTTTTCGTATGCCCATAATGTGAGCTTGAAAAATAGAGGCAGAGAATGGGTAACGTGTTGTATAGACAACAGCGCCTGTCATTGGCGTGCCTCTTTTACAAGCAGCTGCAATGGCGTAACAAACAGGGTCAATCTCTACCTTGCTTGCTGTGAGAAGAGATCGACCGTCACCAAGGATTTCACGGTCACGAACTACAACACATCCGCCAGGACAGACGGGGTGTGTGGATGCAGAACCAACAGTCTTAGCAACGTCAATAAAATATTTATCCTTATTCTTTATATAGGTGGGATCACCTTTGGGAGATGTCATATCGCATTATCAGACATTTATTCTTATATTAGGTAGTGAATCACAGGATTGCGATACATGGATTACGACAAATTCAAGAAGGAATATGAATCCTTTGATTTATATATGCAAGATTACAGGTCAGCGTTTGAACTTGATGAGCACCCTATTGGCGAAAATGATTACATAAGTAAGTTTCCTTCTGCATCACAGGATGATGTACTAGAGTTTACATCTGATGACAGAGTAAACAGCCCTAGTCATTACACAGGTGGTCGAGTAGAAGCAATTGATGTCATTGAAGATGCAATCAAAGATGCTCCTGACCCCACAACAGGGTTGCTACAGGCACAAGTTCTAAAGTATCTGCTTCGTTTGTGGCTCAAAGACAATCCATCTGAAGATGCTAAGAAAGCTCGTTGGTATCTGGATCGTCTTATTACCAAGCTGTAAAGCGCCCGCTAGGGCGCACTAGCAGCGGCGAAAGAAGATATAGTCTTCAACCTTATTCAGCGTCTCATGATCTTGTACGTGCTCTTTAAGAGCGCTCAATACAAGATCTGTAGGCAGTGAGGTGTGCTTGAGATAGACGGATATACCCTCAGCAAGGTGTGGAGCATCAGGTGCATACCAAATAACAGGCTTCAGAAACTCCCAGGGATCTAAATCTTGAGACACCCAAGAGTTCAGCTCTTCTATACGTTGTGCAGTTTTCACAATATGAGCTTCGTGTGCGTGCTCTTTAGGAAGGCATACCAGCTCATTGTTGCGCAAGAGTGCATGTTTCCACATAAGAGTTCCGTCTTTGTGGATCAAACGGCACGGATGCACACGAGTACCTGAAGGCAGATCATAGAAACAAGACGGTGCAATATGACGACTCATCAGACTTCACCTCGATGCTGTTCGTAGTGCTCCAGGTCTTTGGCCCAATTGTCACCAGCATATTCGTTGTAAATCACACGACCGATATCACGGAAAGTGTTATAGAAAAGAGTGACTTTATCGATGTCGCTAATGGCAGCATCAAGGGGTGGTCCATAGATAAGAACATTCCACGTACTTGGACACACGGACTCAAAACCTTTGCTTGTAGCGCGAAGTTGTTTAACTCTCCTGAAAGGAATGCATACAGGATAGTCCCAAATAACAGGAGTGGCACGAATAATCTCAGAAGCACTGGTAAAAAATACGAAACTGTTGATGTAATTGTTGCGATATTCGTTAATGGTTTTATTTAACCAGACACGAGTGTTGCGCACAGCACCCTTGGGAGCAACCCATACGTTGCCGTGCCAGTGATCATTAAGAGGATTGCTTTCCAGTGCAGGTACAGACGTAGCGTCTACGAGCACTTGTTGCACAGGGTCCGAGGTTGGGTCAAAGTCAATGCTTCCCATTACTTGCCGTGCTCTTTCGATGAGCTGAGGCGTTGGGTAAAGGGGAAGCTTGAGACCTTTTTCGGCAAGCTTATTCTGTAAATTCTGCTGCGACCGTTCGGAAGCTTTCTTGGCTCCCTCCTGCTTCGACTGCAAATGTTCTTGTTCCAGCATCACTGATCAAGGTAATTAGTACATTTTTTGACCAGTCATTTTCATCAATCTCTTTCATCAAGCCACGCAGGAATTCAAGGATCTCCTCGTCTTCCATCCGTTCTGCCTGTGCGATGTCATATTCAATAGCATCACCAGACATATAAGTGGTTGAGTCGTTCTGCAAATTAATGATCAAAGAACCAGCGCCGTCACGCTCGACTCCATTCATAGCGATGTTGATTAAATCAGTGAGAATAAGTTCAGCGGTAGCAGCAAGAAACTTCTGCTCTTGCGTTTTTTCTTCACCCCACTTCTCAGACCTAATTAACTGCTGAAGCAGATCAGTTCGCCTAGACATAATGTAATGACTCTTGTATAAGGATAAGTTAATTAATACTCTAATGTGGGATCTTCGCCATCAATTTCGTGATCTTCTGGTTGTTGATTTAAGCCAGTTCCAGATGAGTTGATTTGACTTGCGTGACGACCATTCAAAATATCAACCATAACTGCCTCAAACCTTTCATCAAACTGAGTAGTAGGGTCAAGCAGTAGTTCTTCACGACCATTCAACTCGTTCATAGCATCAAGCTTTTCTTGCTCTTTCATTGCTTGCTCTACCATATACTCAGCCACTTGTTGACGAAGCGTATGTAGTTCACAAGCAAGCTCAAAACTTTCGAGATAGCTGTCGTGATCTACAAATACTCCAACATTCTGCGGGATAAGGTGAAATGGATTACAGCAATACTTGTTACCACAAGTAGATTTAACGCCACTAAATCCAAGATCACCCCAAGTAAACCACATAGCAACTCGTTGTGGATGATGCTGTGTAGAGCTACTAATCCCATGACGTCTCCAAGCAAATTGTGGTTGCTTGGTTCGTTTATTGATATTGCCTCTCCACTCCCAACATTCATCAGGGTCACCAATTTCTACTTGCGACCAGAACTTAAGAGCTTTAATTCTATTTTTCTTTAGAAGTTTGGAAATATCAAAAGACAGACGACCTTCACGAGCACCAGCAACGCAACGAACACAAGCTTGATGGCTGTCGTATCTCATACTGTGGGTAGAAAATCTACCAAGTGAGTGACCTGTATATAGACAGAGCTCACCCTCCTCAGCTGTATTAGAGAGTTGTTTGATACGCCTTCCGTAAGCGTGACCTCCACGTTTTTTAGAGGGTTGAGCTTCAGCCATTAGAAATTACCTTCAGGTTTCACATAAGAACCGCCGAGTAGTGGGTACTGCTCATTAGCAGGTAGTGCTTCTAGTTGATGGTTAATCATAAATTCGTATCGTGTACTGTTTTCATATTTGATACGAACGAGTTTTGCACGAGGGGTGTAATACTCAGGTTCACCAACTACCAAGGCGGTCATTTGGTTATGGGCAACACGCACACGCAGCCCAATCTGGATATCAGATGACTTCATATTAATACTTAAATACTTAATTTGAGAGTTAAAAATCGTTGAGGATATGGGTTTCGTCAATGGGATCGTCTTTAGGACGTTGCCAGATACGAACGGACTTTGACTTACCTGATGCGTCTTTACGACTAGTGACTAGTCGACGCCAGCCCATAGACTGGAGAACATCAGCAACACGTCTACCTTCACGTCGTGACTGGTTCCGAGGATCCAGTTCTAATGCGTGAGTTAGAACGTCAGCAGCAGTAACTTCTTCACGGATAGCGACATAGCTAGCAATCTTGTCAAGCCAAGGATCGGGGTCACCAAACTCTTGGATGTATTCAGATATAGCTGCAATCTCTCCACTGTTGAATTCATATCCAACTCCGCTTCGGTAAGCATGAACCGCCGCTGCCCAAAGACTATCACGTTCTTGGATAAGTTGCTTCCAAGGAATCTGAAATCCACCACCAATTTCTAATGGCACAAAGCGACGATTGCCTGTGCTATCAACCAGGAACTGGTTGCGGTTGGTGGTACCGATCATTACAAAGCGGCGAGGCAGCTTCGAGGGCAACGAGGCGTAGGGATAACGAACCTCATCAACTCGACTGGTAATCAGATTCTTGAAGTTTTCAATGTTTCTTACGTTGAAGTAGTTGTCAATCTCAGGCAGCTCTAGCAACCACGCTACGTGCAGTCGATACTGCTCTTTCATCAACGTCTCAAGGGGCGTTGTGATTTCAGAGAACAGTGCCTCAGGAACTAGGTTGCGGGCAAACATCGATTTGCCAACGCCCTGTGCGCCCACAAGGATGGGTAGCCAGGACATCGAGGCACCTGGTTTGTAGGCTCTAGCCACAGCACCAATCATCATCCGCTGCATTGCAAGGGTGGCAAGCTGGTGCTTGTTACCTAGGAAGACTTCACCAATACGGTCCCACTCAGGGTGGGCCTTGGAATGAGCAGCACAGCTATCTAAGTACTTAGTGATGGGACAGAAACTATTCTTACCAGCTGCGTACTGAATAGCCGTCTTGACCCTGGGCTCAGGGATGAACACACCGTGCTCACAGCTGAGCTTGGTGGTCATAATGTCTAGGTCATTACCTTCTAGTTGAACAACCTTGCCGTTAGGGTCGTCGTACTCAATTGCGTTGGTCAGACGGTTCTTACGTAGACCAGACAAAATTATTTTGACTTTGTCTACGTCAGACTCACGCTCCTTAGCCGCGTCGTCATTGCTTTTCTTAGGTCGCCCCTTACGTTTTACCTGCTTTGCATCAGGTAGCGGTTCTGGCTCAAACTCCATAGTCTCTCCTTTATTGCTAGATATGATTTCGTCAAAGCTGACTGGTGGGTCAGTCTCTGTGTAACCAACAGCTCCTCCAGCAGCACCAAAACGCAATGTGATTGGTAGCTTCTGTGTCCAGTTAGGATCTTGCTTCTTGGCTAGCGAATACAGTTTAGTGTGACCTGCATATTTGCCGAGACCTTTCCACTTAAACGGTCGAATGTTTTCTTCTTTGTGACCATGATGACCACGTAATACCCAGTCAACCCAATCATCAAAGAGAACGTGGCCTACACCAGCACAAGCAGCCATAACGGGCACGTAGTAGGACTCGTACTCTTCGTCACTTGTAGGCTCTAGGAACTCCTGCAGAAGCCACTTGCACCGTTGTATATCGGTGGGTGATACATCTGTAGCTTCAAAGTCAGTCGGCTCGTCATAGTCGATGTCTTCTAGAAGGAAGGCAGGGACAAAAGCATCTGCATTGATATGCGTTTGCATTGACGTGTTGCCATACCAAAGTCGTTCTGGCTTCTGACCACAGTTGTCTTTGAGCTGGTCAAGTCCGAGATCAGCAAGCAGACGATTGACGATGAGCCAGTAAGCACCACGGTGTTGAGCAGTGGTCTCTAAGTCTTTTTCAAGAGCAAATAAAGCACGGAACCTGTGCTCTTCATCGGTGTGACTAGCAGAGGTATAGGTGGCAAGGCACCACTCTTTAGCTGTCGTAGTAGCCCAGAAAGCGTCAAGCGTTGTGTCGCCATCGAAGTCGAGCACAATGAGGTTGCTACCAGCAGCGTTGTCTGCCTTGCGATGCTTTTGACGGAAATGGGTAGCGCACCACCCATATCCAGATTGAACCCATCCAAGTAACCATTCAAGATTGACTAGGACATTTGACCAGCCCCGAGCGACAAGCTCAGGACCAGTCTTGTTTCTGCAGTTCTTATTGACTGCTACCTTCAGTATCTTCTTCTCCACTCTCCTTATCGTGAAACTGTTTACATCGTTGGAGGTACTTTGTTTCGTGTCTGTCCATCTGATCGGAATCAATAAAGATTCCTTGAGTGGTTTCTGGCGTAGACACAATAATCAAAGCCACGTCACATTTATAACCTGTACGTTCAGCTAATGCGAGGCGGTATGCCGCCATCTGCTGAGCACATTTAGTATATTTTCTCCATCCTCCAAATCCTACGCGGTCACCCTTTTCAGGGAAGACAGCAGAGTAAGGACCGTTGCTGGTTTTAAAGTCAGCGATAACTTTGACGCCACCGATTTCTCCAATCAAGTCGGGGCAACCGGCATAGAGATGCTCGGTGCTCCAGACATAAGCAACTTCCTTATCATCAGAGCGGAGGTGATACCAATCCTTACGGAGTGGACGCTCGCTCCAGTGAAGGACATCGAACCAATCGAGATATTGTGTTATTCCATTCCAGAAGTCTGAGTATTCCTCAGGAACTCCTGGGTCAAGACCACGCAAGTAATTCTCGCAACCTAAGTGTATCGCAGAACCTCGTGTTGAGGCTTCTTCTAATGCACCTGGATTGTTTTGTTGCCAGATCCGCAAACTGGCTTTGGACTTTTCAGTCTCAGTAGCCGACAAGACAGTAGTCACTGACGGCATATATAACCCACTACAGAGGTACTTCCGATAACCGGATGGAGTTTGAATCCGGTACGGTTTGTTCTCAGTAGTCATCCTCCGTTACCTGCTCTTGGAATGCCTGGCTATACGTTGCGCCTTGATCTGTAGGTGTGGTCTGGCTTTGAAACATGGCATACAGCTGACCTACGGCTTGACCAACAGCTTCGGTTACTTGCCCGATAGCAGCAACTTGCTGACTCATTGCTGCAACTTCTTGGCGAAGAGCAATGGTGTGATCCATCAAGTTTGGTGGCTTAGGAGCTGCTGGCGGGGGAGCGGGCTCAGGCTCTGGCTGAGGTGCAACAGGTACTTCTTGTGGGGCTTGGGCATAGGCTTGCATAGTTTTTTGCTTAGCACCTTCAATAATTTGAGCAATACGTGCTTGCATTTCAGGAGGCAAGCCATCAGTATTTACGCTAGACATCAGAATTCTTCCTTGAGTTGTTTAGTAACTACTTCGCCTACGAGTTCTTCGAAAGCACGACGCAGTTCATATTCGAGATCATCACGGTCAGCCTTAGCACGAGTAACCGTCATAGTAGGTAGTTGCAATGTGCAAGTTGCTTCGTGCAAACCCAATTCGTTTCTGTTTACATTAAGTTCAATCATTTTTTAAGTCTTGTTTAAGTTGTTGAAAGCGATCGTCTGAGACGAACTTACAATCGTGGTTGGGATAGTAACGACCACACCAATTGGATGCGGCCATAGCCCCCGTAAAGTTTTTGACAACTATAAATACAGTGAATGTATAGTCATCAACAACAAATTTTTCAGGTTCAGAACTCTGCTTCGTCTTCATCTTGTTTAGATTTACTCTTAGTTGTACCAACATATGATCCACGTTTGTCGGTGCCGCCAGCAGGTAACCCTTTCTCTTCAGTCTGACGACCATCAAATGGATCTTTACCTTCAAAGAAATTTGGCAACCAGATAGATTCTTTCTGGGTTTCCCATTCCTTTTTAATTTTCTCTGGGACTTTGCGGACTTTTGGCAGAATGCTGTATGTAGTCTCAAGTCCAGAACCTTTACGGCTAATCTTAATTGAGAAGTTAGCCAGGCCCTCGTCCGTCCAGGTATAGTCTTCAATCTCTTGAAGGACTTCAGTCAACTGTTCACGCAGAGACTTCTGCTCAATGAACAGGACTTCCAGTCGACCACGAGAAGCAGAAGTTGCTACCCAGGCAAGGAAGCGACGAGGCTTTACGTAAGTACCGTCGATCTTGGGTCGGTCGGGCTTTGACCAGTCGGTTTCCCTTGAAATATCAGCAGGCTGACCAGGATGAGTACGGGTAACGACATAACCATTAAAACGGAGGTCACCCGTCTTAGGGTCTTCAATCTCCGATGCGTATTGCCATCCCACAATCGCATGTCCTGTCTCATAACAACCGAGTAATCGGAACTCTTCACTTTCTCCATCTTTAAGACTGCTTGGTTTGAAGTATGGTTGTGGTTCTCTGGTTTCAATTTTATCTTTAGGAGCCTCAAGTAATTCTGGAGGCAGAACTTGTAGTGTCATATTTGTATTTATTAGACCCTACAAATATAAGAAGTATCTGCTCCAAATGTGGGGAAAATTTTTGATACTAAAAAAGCCCCGCACGCGAGGCATTTCGGGTATTAATCTAGCCAGGATTCTCTAGTATTCCGGTGTGGGATCAATGTCCGCAGAGCCATAGCCTTTCGCACTGCCCGTCGTTTGATTACTTGACGAAGTTCGCTCTCTTTCTTTTCTAGTACTGAAGTCGTTCGCAACGATTGCACGGTAAGGACTCGTATCACCCTCTTTGCGATATTCACGGATGTAACCGTGAACGCAAATACCGCGTCCTTTACGGACTCGATCAGTAAGTTTTGTTTTGCGGCTTTCGTGGAGTTCCATGAAAAGCCAGGTCGTGACGTCTGAGTTGTCGAGAGTAGTTCCAATCTTGATAGCGATTTGTCCATTTCTACGTTCTTTAATTTCATCTGATCCAAAGAAAGCATTACCCAGCACGACTTGATTGCAGTACATATCTTGCGGGATATTTGGTTCAATTGTCGTGACCAGGAAATCTAAAGGTTGTGACGTGTCATCAGAGAACACGAGGTAACCAGTTACTAAAGCACGTGTGCCTGGTTTCCAGTCGAGAAAAGTATCGAGTTTCGGTCCTCCACGGTTGAAGCACAGTGCACGCAGCTTGACCTCTCCGCTACTATTAGCAGCGGGGATAACAGCGTCAGCGCCGCGATAATCGAGCCCATAAGCATTGATAGGATCTGTGATGATGGCTCGGAGTTCAACGGTTGCTGCAATAAAGTTCATATTGACTAACGTATTTTGTCAGTCTTAATCATAAGTCCTACTCCCACATTGCGTGGGCAATAGTAGGAAGTTGTTCTGTAAGAATTTTTTTGACGGAGTCAGCAATTTGCTTGTGCTCTTCTTGTGTACCATTGGCACATCGAAGGTCACAGTAATGCAACCAACTTCGAACAGTACCAGTCATATACAGGCGTGTCACTGTGTTCATAGGAAGCACAGATCGAGCACACTCTTTAGCTACATCAGAGTGAAGTAAAGATTCATATAGGCTCACAGCTTCACGGAAGTGTTTATCCATCCGATCTTTGTAATACTCTTGTGTTTCCTGAGGAAGGTCGTCAATGGAGTTTTGTCGATTTTTATTGTCCTGACGACGTAATTCCGGAACTACAGTAGCAAAAGTATCAGTTGGGATAGCATATCGTTGGCTAAATTCTTGAAATGAAAAGCTACGATGGCGCAATATTTGTGGTGATATTGCTCTTGTAGTATGTATCTCAACACACATTGATACCATTTCAAATGGTGACCAATGTTTATGCTTAATCAGATACTTAAGTAGCTTTTCTACTTTAGGATTGTTTTCATTATCGGGATTAGACACACGAGCAATTTTGCCAACCAGTGCTTCAGCATCCGGTGTAATCCAAATTAATTCTGCGTTATGCATATTTAGCTAGTAATACTTTGATTTGCTTAACTGTGCATCGATGGGCTCTTGCTTCAACAATGTTAAGCAGCTGAGAAATATAATCAGTTTTAGTCATTACCTTTTATTTTGCCATACAAAATTGGTTTGATACGTCCGTACCCTGATTCAATAGAGTGTATCGGATTAGCTTTGCCTAGTTTATCGTAATACTCATTAAAAATATCTACTTTCGTATAAGCACGGACAGCATCGAACTGACGCTGACCATCCTTAGTGAACGTGACAATATGAACATCAGTCGGCAGTTCAGAGTCATCGAAGGTATCAGGACAGATATCTTTTTTAACTACTTGGATTTTGCTACTAGGCATACTGGGGTAGGTTTACGTTATTAGTTTCGAAGAAGGCAGGCATACGGGAAGCACGGGTGCTCAGTAGCCCCTCGGCTTTACCACGGGTGTAGAGCGAATCAGAACTCGCCATCCAGAAGTTCGAGGACAGATGCTTATGAGTGTCTTCCCCTTTGAGGGATTGAAGCACCCAAGCAACCGTAGCTCTCCTAAGCTTATTGAGCTCTTTGTCAGATTTAAGACCAAGCTCTTCGCAGACGAGCGTGTTAGCCGCGACATGGGTCTGTTCATCCCGGCTGATATCTGCACTTGTGGTGCGCAGTCCTGTGTCTCCAAGGAAACGGAAGATGGGGAGTAAGACAAAGAAGACGGAACGCTCAAGAACCACGGCCTTAAGGACCGGATGGCGGTCCAGTTCAAGCCACGCATTCTTAATGCGTTCAGCTTCTTTCTCAAACCGAAGGGGGATCTTATGTGCTTCAGCTGCATAATTAAGTGCAATATCATGATTCTCTTCATCAACTACGTTAGACAAGAGAAGCTCCTTGCACCCCTTTACATCAGGCAGGTCACCTTTCATAGCCTCGCTAATAAAATCACCAACGGGAATTTCAAGGCAACGCAGGGCAAGCGCACGTTGGATCACTTCTTCACCACCGTCAAGCAGCATTCCAGCAGATACCTGAACCGGAGTCCAGCTACGCTTGCGTTCGTGGAGATGAATGTAAGGAGTTTCTGCTTTCATTGTTATAAATAAATGGTTTACTCGGCACAACCCACGCAAGCAGCGGGGTCATTAAATATATTCAGAACTTCATCATCATCATCTGAGTCGAAGCCAAACATATTATTGAAGTCAGTACCTTCGAGAGCTGCTAGTGCATCATCTTTAGCTTGCGTGCCTTGCATCACCTGAAGTGAGTAATACAGGCTAGTCTGCGGTGAAGCCAACCAGCTAGTAACGAACTCAGGGGTGTACTGGACAACGTCAGACCAACTGTTAAAACTGTATCCGTGAAAAAGACCAGTGCGATGAAGCATTTCACAAATGCCATCAACGACACGTTTGTATGCTTCCCAGCCAACAGACTCAGCCGTTTCAACCGAACCGTAGTCAAAGGTCTCAACCCCGAAGGTTGAACTGTCCCTGTCTACTGTGCGCCCGATCGGAGGTGCGATTTCGGGGGCTGTAGTACAGCCAGCTAGGTCTTGATATCGATAGGAACAAGAGGCTGTAGGAGCAATTGCAAACGCACGATCCATATTGGCTCTGCGTGCTACAGCTGCTGCTGAATCAACTCCGTCCTGAAGTGCTTTAACTAGTTTACGTGCATCTGGAGTCACGATGGTATCGATATCTTCGTAAAGATGTTGATTCAAAGCTTCACCAAATTCGCTGTATGAAACTCCCTGCAGCGCAAGGAAGTTGGCAAGGCCCAGCATTCCCAGACCCACTTGACGATCTTCCTCTTGAGGTAGATATTCGCCAGTGGACTCAACACCAGTTTTGGGGTGCAAAGAAATAAGCTCTTCCATACCTGCCTTGAATGCATCCGGCAGTGTTTCTGGAGTGCAAGCACCCAAATTAATGTGCTCTAACAAGCAAGTGCCCCGGCTGCGGAGGAACACTTCCAAGCAAACGTTTGCGTAAATGCGCCTACCCCATTGGTCAGAGCGAATCTTTGTCAGCCAGATATCACCACGAGCAATACCTGCAAGGATTGCTTCCTTGACTTTACCGGTTGTGTTCTCCCACATAAGAGGAGTCAAGTTAACGCAGCGCTTAGCCCAAGGGATCTCGTTGCGTGGTAGGTTCACAAATTCAAGAATATCACCGTGATTAATGTCAAGGTGAAGAACTACTGCGCCGTTCTTATAGACGCCTCCTCTGCGAAGCTGCTCGTTAAGGCAGCTATAGATTTTGCCAAATGAACACGGGCCACTCGCAACGAGTCCATTCCCGTTATCAGTGCCACTTGATCTAATTTTTGAGAGGTGGACAGCAACTCCTGCTCCATAACGCAAAGCGTGAGAAACAAATCGCCAACTTGCTTCGATACCATTAGGTCCTTCCATTGAATCTTCTACGACAAAAACCGTACAGCTCACAGGCAAACGGCTGCTCTGGTCATCAATCCAGTTCTGCACACGACCAGTACGTGCAATCGTATTATTTTCCATATGTATCGTAGTGAGTGTTCGCTTGAGGAAAAAGCCCAGACAAATCGGGCGGTTGATAGTTAGGTCCTTTCAAAACTTTGCCATCTCCTCTGTAGATGACATTTCCTTGTTCATCTAGCTTACTCATATTTGACTCAAAGACGCGGCTTAGCGCCTCATCTAAATCAAGTTTGTAAGCAGCTGCAAACTGATAGCAGACAAAGACTAGATCAGATAATTCTTTGAGCAACTCCTCACGACGCTTATCGTTTTCAGGATCAGCGTAAACTTCGTCAGCTGCCTCAAAAAATTCTTCAGCCTCTTCACGTATCAATGCACATTGCATTGTCCAGAGTTTCTTTTTTACAAATCCAAAGTTGGAGATGTTGTTACAAATCTCCTGCCCAAACACTTCTCGGAAGCGTATGGCTTCATCTAATCGGGACATTAAGAATATTAGTCAGTTGTTTTATCTTATGGTTGCAATGAATCACTTTTCTCGGAGAGTTATACGTCCTCTGTCAAGATCGTATGGAGACAACTCCACAGTGACTCTATCACCAACAAGCAGTTGAATCTTGCGTGTAATAAGTTTTCCTGACGCACGACAAAGACATTCATGGTCAGCGGGTTTCTCAAGGCGTACACGGAAATATCCATTGCCATCCTCACGAAGGATTTCACCCTTCGCTTCAATTACATTAGCTTTTTTACTCATCAGAAACCAGTGGGCTTTGCTTTATTTCTTTTTGCTTTTGTTTTGTCAGGAACAATAGTGAGACAGGCAGGTGCCATCTCAAGTAGTTCGTCGTCTGATTTGGTAAGTAAGAAGTCAGACACACGGTCGATAGCCATAGCCATCAAGCCAGCTTTGGTGATGTTTGATAGAAGATGGCTAGCTACGTCATATACAAACTCTTCTCGCTCGTTGTCAGTCATTCAGGATGTGCGTATGTATATGCATCTAGCGTTGCGTCCAGGTGCTCGATGATGTTGTTGGCTCCGACGAAGCGCTCAACAGTTTCTTCCTCAAGGTCGCAGAACTCGTATCCCATGTCGGGGTCGAAGTCACACTGAACAGCTTGGTGAACGACAACCAATGTCGGCGTAAGCTCCACTTGAAGCTCCTCAGCGAGTGCTGTGCGGTTGCCCGTCGCCGTCTTGATCGGTACCAGGTCCAGTTCAGAGTTCTCTTCAGGCGTAAGACCTTTGAGGTGCTCCTTGAGGCGAGTGCAAGGAGGGCAGTTGTCTTGGGTGAAAACATAAAGGTGATACTGTTTCATTATTAGACAGTCAATTTGACAAGTTGATCTTCTAGTTGTTTAGCCAGCGCGTCATATGTATTACGACTGCTGTTATATACGTGAGATGTACTAGAGGCACTAATCAATTTGATCAATGCTTCAATTTGTTTTTTGTCGAGCGTCATGCTTCCATACCATTAGTGTAATAAAATCCTCCACTACAATTGTGACCGTTTGATACACATACGTGGCGGCTATGTTGATACGCACGCATACCAGAATGATAAGTAATCATCACTGGCTCACCAATATGCACATCATCAAGACTGCTACATAAAATAAGTCGGGTAGCAGGAGGCTTACGTTTATATTGTATTTCAGCATCATAACTAAGGTGCATATCTTCCTCTAACGTCACTGGATTGAGAACAGGTCGCACAGACGGAAGAGTCATAGCAATTGCTTCCATCTCAGTCTGAGTGTGTTTCATCGTTGAACCATTGTTGTGTGGGTAGAACAGATTTGACTTTGGCAATGTTGGGATTGGCCTCTGTGAACACAAGAATTGCGTTGCCTGGATCCCGTGCTTTAACAACAGCAGAATGCATCTGCCCTTGTTTGTCTAGATAGTTGACGATGTATTCAATCGGCTTCATAGTTTTCTTCAAGCCACTCGTCATAGTTGAGCAGCAGGTAAGGTTCGTCGTATAAATATTGCGGCGTAGGATCGAAGTACTCAACGTACTCCGCATACTGTTTCTTAAGTTCTTCTTGAGAAAGAATCATAGGATCAAGTCAACAGGTGGTAGATACTTTTTGTCAGCAAGGTATTGCTCGACTTCTGTGCGTTGAGCAGGAGTGATGTAACCAAAAGAGATGTTGAGTATCTGGTTGAGATATTCAGTAGCAGCCTTTGGTGAATCTTGGGCCAGTGCTGCGTGGCACAGCAAAACGATATCGAGGACGTCATAGTCCGGTAGTTCAGAAACTTTTGTCATTTAAAAAAGAGTTTTAGTCCTATTGCAAATCTACCTTCATCAAGCTTAGATGTGTCGGCTAAGTATTCCATAAATACTTTCAAATCATCATCGCCATCCTCAACTCCTAATGAAATAAGTGGAGCATCGATGTTGGCTTTATCGCTATCAAAAGGAGAGTTGATAGATAAGCCGGAGTAAAGAGTGGTTTCCGGAAAAATAGGATACAAAAGCTTTACACCGGCGTGATTTAGGCCAGGGTGATCATTTCCCTGTTTAGGACTTGATTGATGTTCAACAAATAAACGAACGTGTTCATTAATATCTGATTGAATACCAAACATACCCATCGGTTCTTTAAAGTTTAAAGTCTCATTATTGTCCCAAGGATCCACATTTAAAGAGAGATAAGTCTCAATATGTGAGGGTGTAATAAGACCAGTCAATATAGTTACGAGGGTTCCAGTAATAGACCAAATGCCAATCCCTTCGAAGCCAGTCATCGTAGTAATAAAATAATTTATGCATTTTCTTCATTGATGAGCTCCAAGTATTCAGTTGGGTTATCAGCGAAATGGTCTAGCAGTTCAACGAATGTTTTAACAGTCAAATGATCTGCATCAACAGAAAGGTAAAGCAACACATTGGTTAAATACCTCCGTGTTGCTATCAGTTCAGTAACAACTCGACTAGTCATTCAGAAGTCGATTTGGTCTTTGTCGCTGGACAGCTCGGTAGTTTCTTCAACGATAACAACATCGGCTTCAGTGACTCCCAGAGCGTGTCGAAGGATGTCAACGCTGTCACGCATCACAGCGGTAATTTTGTCGCTTGCACGGTCCGCACGAAGCTCGCTGAGCTGGTCGTACAGCATCTGATCGGAAACTTTTTCATCACCAATTTTGACGTTGGCAAAGCAAGGCTTCATTTTCGACGTACCCTTCCAGCTGTTAAGCGTGAAGCGAGTGTCGAGGTCGTAGCTGTTGTACAGACCCATCAGTGCGGTCATAACCGCTTGAGACCACAGAGTGGTGAGGCCAGAGGTAACAAGAACCACGTTGCCTGCACTGGACTCCAGATACACGTTGAGCTTGGTGGACTTGAACTCGCCAATGTCTTCGGCAATATCAACGCCAACAAGACGAACGTTTTGGAATTTGTAAACAGGCTTACCAGAAGTAGGAATGGTCAGAGCACGTGGCTTCTGATCTTCACCCAGATACTGGAAGAAGACTGCGTCGCTGTCCTTGACAAGCCCAACGCCAATCATCATGGCAACGTCCATAGAGACTTCATTGGTTGAGCCTCCACAGAACTCAGAAACGAGGGCGGAAGAAGGAGCGATGGTCATAGTGAGTTACTTAGTAAGTGAACAAAGCCCATAAGGGCACAGGTGAATAAAGCGCCTGCTAAGGCGCATAGGTTTATCGCGTCGGCCAGTTACGCGCAGGGTCAAGAGCAGCCAAACGGTCGGCACGCATCTGGCACATAGTTGCCACTGCACCAAACAGCTCTTGCTCATTGACGTAGCGCGTATTGACGAGCGCTATCAAGTAGTTCTCGATGTGAGGGAGGAGTTCTTTAATAGTTACCATCAGGCAGCAGCGAGCTCCCCTTGCAGTTCAGCCTGTTTGGCGACAGCGAGGCATTCAACTACGGCCCAGACAAGTTGTCCGGACACGACGTTTTGATCACAGTAATATTCGACTGTGTCTTCAATCAACTCAGTCAGCTGTACAAGCTGAGCTTGCGAGATTTGCATTAGTGAGAAATATAAACTTCAAGCCCAATCGCCGGGCACTTCTTAAATATAGCGCCCGTTAGGGCGCAATGAAACACTATTAATACTTAATTCCAATATTGATCGTAGAGACCAATCACCAAATGCCAGGAATCACCTGTCCGGTTAGTGCGTAAGCGCCGAGTGCAGCAATGATGCCCATCATTGCGAAACGACCGTTCAGTTGTTCAGCTTTCTCGTTGTGAGTCACAGCGACCTCCGTTGTGTACATTGTTGGTTCTTTGGCGTACACATTTGTGCGTCCGCCATCTTCAGTTGTGATCGTCATTTTGTTCTCTTTAACTGTTAATTATTGTAACTATTTTCTTAGCGATAAGTGAGCTTATCGAGTTTATTCTCAAGACGAATTAAATGACCTTCAACACGGTCAAGCATTCCTTCAAGATCAGCTTTACTAACATACTGCTCCGCAACACGAAGCTCTACTTGGTCAACACGTTTATCAAGCTCGTGAATGCGGTTATACATACGGCTAGTTAGAACGCTCAGACCCGTGACAGCTGCAAGAGCAGCTGGAATGACAAACTCCAGCATCAGTCATAGGACGATAAATGTCTTTCTGTATTGTATCAAGGATGATATCAATATCTTTCTGCTGGGGGTTGCTGGCAGACATATGGTGATGCCTGTAAAAGACAACAACTTCACGCAGCATTCGCTTCTGTTCTTGAGACAAATTCATTGTTCAGGGTGCAACAGGAAGAGCGACCGGAGGCTTCACTTCGGGAATCTCTACTGCAGGAATTTCTACTTCAGGGATTTCAATTTCAGGAATCTCTGGAATTTCAGGGAGCTTAGGCAAACACCCCACTAATCCAAATAGCACTAAAGCAGCAATAATTTTGTTCATATTAAATCTGCATACATATATAGTTTGGCATAAAAAAATCTGGGTCTTACGCTAAATGCTGTGCAGCCCAGATTATTTATTAAAAATCAACCAATTGCAGGTGCTTTAAGAGCCACAGGTGTGGTCTCAGCAGATGCGAGGTCGAGGGGGAAGTTGTGAGCGTTGCGCTCGTGCATTACTTCCATTCCGAGACCAGCACGGTTCAGAATGTCAGCCCACGTATTAATTACGTGACCTTCCTTCGAAGTAATCGACTGATTGAAGTTGAAACCATTGAGGTTAAAAGCCATAGTGCTAACACCAAGAGCAGTAAACCAGATTCCAACGACAGGCCACGCCGCAAGGAAGAAGTGCAGAGAGCGGGAGTTATTGAAAGAAGCATATTGGAAAATCAAGCGACCGAAGTAACCGTGAGCGGCGACAATGTTATAAGTCTCTTCTTCTTGACCAAACTTGTAGCCATAGTTCTGAGAAATGTTTTCTGTCGTCTCACGGATAAGTGAGCTGGTAACCAAACTGCCGTGCATAGCACTAAACAGAGCGCCACCGAAGACTCCAGCAACACCCAGCATATGGAATGGGTGCATAAGGATATTGTGCTCTGCCTGAAACACCAACATATAGTTGAAAGTTCCTGAAATACCAAGGGGCATTGCGTCAGAGAAGGATCCTTGACCGAACGGATAGACCAGAAAGACGGCAGAAGCAGCAGCGACAGGTGCGCTATATGCAACGAAGATCCAAGGGCGCATACCTAGCCGGTAGCTAAGTTCCCATTCTCGTCCCATGTAAGCGAAGATACCGATGAGAAAGTGGAAGACAACGAGCTGGAAGGGTCCGCCGTTGTAGAGCCATTCGTCAAGGGTTGCGGCTTCCCAGATGGGATAGAAGTGCAATCCGATTGCGTTTGAAGACGGGACAACTGCTCCTGAAATGATGTTATTTCCGTAGAGGAGCGATCCTGCAACTGGTTCACGAATGCCATCGATGTCAACGGGGGGTGCGCCAACGAAGGCAATAATAAAACAAATAGTTGCTGCAAGCAGCGTGGGGATCATCAAGATGCCAAACCAGCCGACATACAGACGGTTGTTTGTGCTTGTGACCCATTTACAGAATGAATCCCAGTTGTTTTGGCGAGACTGGGAACCCGCTAGGTTCGAAATTGTAGACATTTAAAAAGACGTTTTGTTTGCGGGTAGGACTCAGGTGTGGTTAACCTTACCTCCCTATGTTAAGTTATGAAACGCAAACTTGCGTCATTATTTATACTCAAATCTCTGCTGCTGGGATCATATTTTCATCCCAATCAATGAAAACTGTATCGGCTTTAAGTTCTCTAAGTACTTTGCGTGTTTTGCGTTGCAAAGCTAATTTGTCAAGCCAACCTTTGGTTTTTTGATTTCTAATCGTATGAGACATAAAACCTCCTTACAAATTTGTTAGGAGTAGTTGGACTACTCCCAACTGACTTAAGTATATGAGTGGACTCACACAGGTGTGAGCCGTGTATGCCATTTAGTCATACACTTATTCATTCTCAATAAGTCTTCATTCGAAAGCTCAGTAATACCAATTGGCGTACATATCGCTTTCGGAAGAATAAACTGATGAAATGCAGACTGCGCTAGCAGAGCAAGAACTACTGAGAAAATCAGTAGTTCATTGGATCTGTATATATCCATATAAATTGACTTGTAAACACTAGACAGCTGACAAGTATGCCGTTGCTACATCGATAGCTCGGTTACTAATTTGTAAGCCCTGTCCAAAGTTAGCTCGGGCAAACTGACGACGTGCGCCAGCAGTAGTCTGGTTGCGAGTAGAAGTTTCTACTTCAGTAATTGCATTGACTGCATTCCAAACAGAGAAGGGTGCATAGTCAGCGCCCATACCAAAGCGGAAGGCTCGGTTGAGCTTGTCACGCTTGCGGAACTTTTGCCCATCTTCGAGCTTGTAGACCTCATCAACAAACTCGTTGAAGACCTCGGTGCCCATAGACACACGGGCAAACTCACGCATCAGGTCTGCTTCTTGAGCAAACGTCTGTCGTGCCACGTCAATGGACGAGATGAGATTGTCGAAGTTTGCATTCGCTCCACCCTTGTGGTGAACGGAGACTTTGTTGTCGCTATTAAGCGCAGCAGCCAACGTGTTGCAGCAGACCACACGGATGTTCGTGAAGATTGCGCCACAGCCAGTCTTGCCGTCATGTCCTAGGTATCCAACGATACGTCGTTTGATTGTGTCCCCAGGGACGATGTCCGTCTCCGCACCACGGAGTGTGGCGGTAAAGGCGACTTTGCCTCCGTCCGCAAGTACGACGACGCTGTCCATGTCGACCTCCTCCCGGATAAACTCCGCCATCCGAAGGAGCGAATCGTTCTGCACGATTTCGTATTGCTTGGAGACAACTCCAAGGAGAGCTTGGGTGTCTGTTCGGACAACTCCGAAGACACCTGCTGGTGTGTTTGACCAGCAATTGGCGTCATTCTCTCCAACAGTTGAGAATGTCTGGTATTGAAGCTCTCGCTTTTCGACAGTGAATAAAGCGTCGGCAGTTTCAAACGCCTCTCGCGCCGGGAGTGTGCCGTCAGTGACGACCCCCATACCGTGCCATGCACGTTCTCCGTTACCGAGCCAGCCAGATGTGAAATTTGCGGGCATTTATCGAACATATAAAGAACACGCTCTTTTGAGCGCACGAGAAAGTAGAGCGCCCGATAGGGCGCAATGTCGGATACAAGGATTAAATGTCGCTAGTAACCGATGGATTTATTTTGCTGAAAAATCTTCTCGTGGCTTTTTATTAGGAATCAGCGATATATACATAGTTTCATTAAGGTTATTCTGTAGATATAAAATCTTGATGTACATAGTCC
>VMHT01112052.1_pt1 | contig 35144 bp, 45 predicted proteins | sample 4693611 | NCBI WGS metagenome assembly VMHT01 (sample SAMN12280063, study PRJNA550983) | marine metagenome | isolation source: seawater sampled from same location over 5 years 0.02-0.2 micron viral filtrate | place: USA: collected off the coast of southern California halfway between the port... ...
ACCACTCAGTGTTACATGTATTTGATACTTGGCATTGCCTGGCTTTTCGTTGTAGATGATTAAATCACCTTGGCTACTGTAACTGTCATAGAAGTAACTGTCTTTGCCTGTGGTACACCATTTGGTGCCACTGCCTAAAGCACAACTGGCTTCATGGCTCTTGGGTATGGTAACTGTGCCTAATGGTCCGTTATATAAAACTTCTACGTCACTGCGTTTTAGTGTTTCGTTGTCTGTTTCAGGTGGAACATAGTTTTCATCGTATACACTATCTACATAGTCTTCAAAACGATAAAAATTCTTGTACCTTCCTATGTCGCGTTCGTTGGCTGGAAGTTGTTGCTTAATGCTTTCAAATCTTACTAATGCGTCACGTATTTGATCAGCATCTTCTAATTTGAATGAACTCTGCGTTCCTATCTTATCCAAATCAAACTCAGCATCATCGATGTTCCAATCTTCTGTTGCTCTGTCTGTTACATAACCAGCACTCTGATTGTCATCTCCCTTGCCCAAATCTGTGTAGTCTTCGGGCCAGATTTCATTATAGCCTGGTTCCCAATCATCTGCCGTTCCACCTTCTAGTTCTGCTTTTCTTAACTTGGCATATAATTTTTTATTTTTTTCGTGTACCTTTACTACTGCTGTATACCAACGTATCAGTGTCATAACATACTGTTTGTTTTCAGTAGGGTCTATGCTTTCCAGTTCTTTTAGTACTGCTGTAGCCATTTGTTGTTCGTTTTCTATAGAACTGTTTTGGTAAAACCAATTGTCGGACAAGTGCTTAAACATATATGCGGCCGCTTTAGCAATACGTTCGCCCCACTTGTTTAGTGTAGCACTTTGATTGTATTCGTTTAATTGTTGAACTACTTCGTATAATCGCATTATACTATTTATCTAATTTAGTTGTAGTCTTCTAAAAGAGTAAAGTCGTCTTGTGTTATAGCATCAATGTAATGGTCGCTGTATTCAGTTACTACCTTATCTGAATTGTGTATTGCTCTTTGATAATCTTTATACACTTTACTGCCTTGTAGTGTGTGCTTTACTTGTTCTAGTTCAGTTAAATTAAACCAAGTTTCAAACGCCTTTTTGTCTAGTAAGGTAGTGTAGTAATCTTGTCTCATTCTTTCTCCCAGTCATTGTACTTAATCATTGTAAGTACATCAGGGTCGTCTGTTTCGGCAACGCCGTACAACCAGTGTTTGCCTACGCCGTCACTTTGGATATGTTCTGCTATATAGTCTGCCCATTGCTGAGGTTTGCGGTTACTTGCTGGACAGATACCATACGCATTCATACCACATGCTCTGTTGTTCCATATTATTTCGTAGTCAACGGCTCTTAGGGTTTTATACATTTGTAGATGTTTGTATTTTGGATTATGGTCTGTGCTTATTTGACTAGTAATATGAACTACATCGCCTTTATAATTGTATGTGTTGGTTAACCAGTTTAACAATAGTGTTCTAAAGAATAGTTGTTGTTTATTGTTTTCCCACCAACTGCCGAACACTTGGTATTGTTCTTGTACATCAGTTAGCATATTTTCATTTAACTCAGGCGTTGCTGATGTATTGAAATTAAATATAACTCTATCAGGTTTAGGTTGTACACTAGCAACCTCTTCTATCCATAGTTTAGCATGATGGCTTGGACCATAGTTTACAGTTATAGAATCTATATTTGGATTGCGCCTTTCGTTTATGCTTCTACTAAACGGTATTACTTTGCCTTCTAAGTTAGATATTATGCGTTGCGACCAATCTGAACTAGCACCGAAGAACCATGTAGTCATGTTAGTAGCCTTTTATAAATGGTTCTTTAATAGGCTTTTGGTCTGGCTTGAATTTAGGTCTAATATTTGCTTGAGCGATACGCAAAGTTTGTTCAGTTTTTGTATCGTCTGCTGGTGCGTCTATAAACTTGCGAATTTCTTCTATGGTAGTCCAACTTTGAAGTATCTCTGAATGACCATGCGGTATTTCGACACTACGAACTCTTGTAAAGCCTTCTGGTACGTTACGAGCACTATCTACTGGAATAGTACCATCGTTAGTACTGCGTCCTGCCAAACCATTGCCACCTTGTTCTGGATTAGCAACTAAGTTCTTAACAGGTAACTCTAATTGTATTTCGTTTACAACTTTAAGTAATTCACTTCCTGGTTTCATGTCGTGCCATACAGGATCACTTAAGAACCAATTAAGGATTCTTGCTGTAGGTGATCCTTGCCACGGTGATGCTATAGTAATTAAGCCTTTTACATTGTTGTCTGGATTACGATCTAACCAAATAGCACCTAACAAGCCACCATAACTGTGACCCATTATATATTCTACCTTGTCTGGGTTTTCGATACGTTTGAAAATGTCTTCTTTGCTTTCGCCTACTTTATAATCGATAGTTTGGATTTCTTGGTCTAACCACAAAGAGATGTAGTTAAAACTTAGGCTTGTTGCGCCGGCTCCGTGTATCATTAGTATCATATCATTTGTACTTATCTTTTGGCACAGGATTGTAGTCCATTTTAAGAAAGTCCTCCTCGTATATTTCGCATATATGTTGAATAACTTCTTCCGTATCCATATATTCTTCGTAAGTGATTGATGTTTTTCTTTCTGTTTCTATAGGAACATAATCAGCAATACCTATAAATTGTTCTATGCTACCTAAGTCTATATATTCTATATCACTGCTTAGGTACCAACTACATTGCGGTCTTACAAAACGATCTAGTTCTACTTGTTCATTTAAGTAATTAAGTTGTTGTGCGAAGTGATGAAAGCATTTAATAATCTCATCGGCACTGGCATTAGTTGTAGGCATCCATGGTGGCTCTAAGTCGCTCTTCTGTAAGAACCAATGATTAGGTGGCTCACGATCTGTTAAGTACAACAATTCAAAAATACTTACAAGTCGTTTAGTTGGGTTACGCATTACTGCTAAAAGATTATCAGTGAGATCTGGTAAGTAGCCGTCAATATCAAAGTTATGTATAGTGTCGTTGTCTAGTACACTAAAGCATTTGCGGACATGCTTACTGCCACACCTTTCCATTGCTATATACAATAAGTCTAGTTTACTTGAGTAAGAATATCCTGTAGGTAATATCATATGTATTTTACTACCTTATCAAAATAATCAAAGTGTTGTTGCGGTGTTAAATGATTTACTAATGTTTCGCCTGGTATGTCTGGTGTATCGCCGATTAGATCTCCTACATTAGGTAATTTGTAACCGCCGACATGTGGCATATAGAAATTATTATTTAACGTAGATAGTTTTGCTCCTGTAGACTGTGATTCAAAGTAATGTATTATACCACTAAGTTGCTGGCTGTTTTTAATATTTTGCCAGTGGTCGTCGTGTATCGAAAAGGATTCTTTTATGTACGACAGATCATCTTCAGTTAAGTCTAGGTTATCTAGTATGTGTTCGTCAGTTATTAAACTGTTATATGTTTGACTGTATAAGTTACTGTCCTCAGGCATGTGTTCTATCCATGGCATAGGTTCTTGATTTTCTAAGTAAGGTGTGTGCCAATTAAGATTAGCAATACCTATTTCTGGATCAACTTTTTTAAATGGGTTCTTTAAATGACAAAACCTATCTGCTGTCATACAAAATATTAGTAGCAAGTCCTGATCGAATAAGAATAATTCGTCCTCTTGCCTTCCCGGCCACATGTGATTAGTTAGTATAGATTCGGCAGTAAAGTTTATAGCACTTTGATCAAACCCTCCTCTGCTTAAATTAAATATACGATCGCACTTGTGATACATGGCAAGTTCCTTTGCCCAATGTATGTCACTGGTCTTATCAAAGGTTCCGTAACTGTCGCCAGCAATCCAAAGTGTTTTATCTCGTTGGCTCATGCTCAGCCTGCCAACTACTGTATAGTTCGTACTCTTGATCGTACGCAGGTCCCTCTGATGTTATTCCGTATAATAAGTTTTGTTGAACATGTACCATTTCGTGTGCTAGTGTTAGTCCCCACGCAGGACCTTTCATTGCTATGTGGACTTCGGCAAGTTTCTCTTGTACGTCCCAATCACAATATCCCCACATGTGTCCTTCTAGTTGTTGTTCCTCATGAAGAACTACACTCAGCATACATTCAATATTGCCGATGCCTAATTCTGTTATGTAATGTTCGCACATACTGTAAATTACGTCACTGTATGGTATTTTAGAATCTAGATTGTAGTTTTCAATTGTTAATATCATTTGCTTAGTGTACTACTCTTTAAGTAGTTTGTCAAGATCTTTCTGTGCTTGTACGGCCAGATAGTTAGCACTATGTTGTAATGTTACTTCTGGTATTTCAAAGTGACTATCCCAAGTAAGGTATCTAAGTATGTATCCACTTACTTCGTTATAATCTAAACTTGGTAGTGTAGGATGATTAAGCAAACCTAAATTAATAGTCATCATTCTACATTGCTTTTCGCCGTTATTGTAAACTAAATTATTAGCATAATGGTTAAGTGCCGCCTTTTGTGCCGCATACATATATCCTTTGCTAATATTTGGTTGATGTGCTCTACTCGAAATATTTACAATAGTTTTCTCAGGATAAGATTTAAAATTTTCAAAACATTCTTCTAGTAATTCTATTTGGCAAAAATCTACATGGGCACAATTAATAAACACATCGTATTGCTCCCAGTCAATTGGTTTTTCTATGCGAAGCCTGTCAACTGTATGTGACTGGCCTATGTATGGTGTTGCTTCTATAACTCCTGCTATGTTGCCTGCTAATCCTGTGCTACCTGTTATTGCTACTTTCATAATCTTGTATAATATTAAAACTCTTTTCTCCGAATAGTGTACCGTTAACACTACACTTGTCGCAAGGCGAGTTTGTTCTATCTCCTTTAGCAAGTCTATTTCTTATCTTACGCATTTCTTTGCCTAGCCATACATCGCGTAAGTCTTGTTGTAATAGGTTGCCTACTACATGTTCCTTGCCCCAATCGTTGCTACAGAACAATACATCTCCATTCCAGTCTACAAACATTTTATAGAAAGGATAGTGACACTTTTTACCTTGTAGTTTAGTTATATCCTCTTCATCTATATTTAACCAATCTATTGTACCGCTTCTGTTGTTTATGAACAACCCATAATCTTCTTCACTGTAGTGTGCTCTATACTTTACTTTGTCTCTATCGACATTAACCAGCATAGGCTCGAAGTGTTCTATTTGTTCAGGCCCGTCATATAGATTAATATATAAGAAGTCTAGGTGTCTAATGAATAAATCCTCTACAACCTCCTTAGTTAAACGATCGCCGTTAGTATTACATTCTACTGTTGCCCTAGGCAAACGTTGCTTAAACGTGCTTACAATACGTTTAAACTCTGGGTTTAGCAGGTTTTCACCAAAGCCACTAAGACTTATTTTACCTCTATATCCTATCTTGCCTAATTGATCTGCTATAGCAGTAGCACCCTTAACAGTCATATGTAAGTTTCTATTAGGATATACTTTGGGGTCATGTCGTGGACAAAACACACATGTTCTATTACATAGTTCGGTAGTATTGACTTCTACTGTAAGTATACTTGCCATAGGGTCTTTAGGATCACCTATAGCAAAGTGCTTTTCTTCTTGCTCTATGCGGTGTTGTAAGAATGTGTCTTTGTTGTTTACTGACATAGCATTATTTATGCTATGGGTTTACGCCAGTTTTGTAATCGCTTGTCAAACATTTCGGCCCATTGATAATTTTGTTCTAAGTTCAAATGGTTTACATAAAACATACTGTAATCATTATGTTGACGTTTAGCACCATCTAGGTAATCTATATTAACAAAACTACTATTAAAATCTTTACGGCAGTAGTCAGCGATAGTTACAAACTTATCATACGGCTTGTACCAGTGCTTTGCTGAACCCCATAAGAACGGAATCTTCTTCACAGTCATTTTTGCTAACATACTATAAACTGTTTCTGCTTCGTGTTGTATATTCCAGAGGCCTTTATAATGTTTATAATCAGTCATGCTGTCATAGGCTTCTGTGCCTATTTGATTTTCAATGTCCTTTACGATTGGTTCCATGTCTTCTGGTATGGCGGCAAAGCCTTCCCATGGCCAGTGTCCTTTTTGATTTAGGAAAGCATGTTTCCATCCACTACCAAAACTTGTATGTGTAGGTGGCTTGTCTGGGTTCGGCATACAACCACACTCAACTTCGTGTCCATATCTTGATGCTTGCCAATTAAGACTTTCGGTTACATCAAAAGTGTTATACTCTGTGATACCATTTAGTCTAGCAGTATCTCGCATAGGTGCCGCATACAATAAGATAACAAACATATTTTCAGTGTAGTGGTTTTCTATTATATGATTAAGATGGCTACTAATTGTTAAGTTGTCTGCTCCTGTGATAGCACCAACTTTTAATTTTTTATATTTCTTTTTAAGCATTAAGCACCAATCGTATTGACTACCGACGTCCTTCTTAACACGTTTGTTTAATTGATATTCTTTTACTGCTGTTCTGTATCCGTGGCAGTAACTATCACCTACCACCCAGATATCCATGTCTTTAGTGTTTGTTGTCATTTACCTTTCAATCTTTTTACTTTGGCTTTATACTTATTTACCCAATGCCCGTAAGCATATTTGTCTAATCTTGCTACCGATTCTGTTAGGATTTTTTTGTGCGTTTCTTCATCACCGCCACGCCATTCTTGTATTTCACTTGATGTCCTGCCGCAACCAGTACAGATATTTTCTTCTAGTTTACATATTCCTATACAAGGTGATATCATAAATTCTCCCTTATATGTTGCCAATAGTATAAGTGTCTCTTTTGGTCTAGATGATTTACTTGTTCCTGCGATAACTTTGGAAACTTCTTATCTCCAAATGCTTGACCAAACGTTGGCAAGTTCCTGCCATATATTTTACAGGAATGTAATTCTCTTACTATGTGTTGTAGGTGATCCGCGTCTCGCCAATTACAAAACTCTTCTGGGTGTACTGATCCAAACTCTACTAACATTTGATCTTCGTGTCTGTTACTTGCGTGTAATGAGTTGAAGTTTTCGCTTTCTAAGTTTGCTAGTCTTTGGTTCCGTTCTTCTGTAAACCAATAGTGGTCTTGTACTTCATGATGTGCGCCTGACTCCCAATTCAAATTATGTGGTCCTTGCTGTACGTCAAACGTATCTTGGTCCCAGTGTTTTTTATATGTTATTCTAGTTGGTGTTGTAGGAAATATAATAATATGGTCATCGTAATTTGACCATCTTTCTGTCCTGCCCTCCCATGCTGTATTTTTGATAACACAATGAGTCATATAATTAATCATGTCTTGTGCTATGCCTTGTCTAGCCAGACAGTATATGTTTTTTAAATTATAATGTTTTGCGTAATAGTTTACCCAGTGGCTCTCCGGAAGTTCCTTATCTAGAACTCCCCAACTGTCTCCGGTTATCCACAGATTAGCCATTTGATTTGTTCTGTATATATTGCATAATATGATTTCTACTTTGAGCATTCAAATATGCTGTTTGGCTTCCTAATGCCTCTTCTGGTGTAAGGGTGCTACCTAGTGCTCTATCTTTGAGATATTCCCAATTATTATATTGTCTAAGAGGTGTAGCACGTTCCCCTGACCAAATGTAATTTTTTAATTCTTCAGTTAAGTCCCTAGCAGTATGCCAATCAGTCCAGTCGTTTTTCCAGTACTTTAAGTTACCCGGATATTCGCCTGTAATTTTATATCCAAATTTGTCTGGTGTTTTACTGATGTCACTGGCCCAGTAATCATCTTCTGCTATGACTGGTATGGTAAGAGGATTAATATAATAGTTGTGTAGTAAGTCGTGTTCTATTACATAATCAAACCCTTCTCTGATATCCTTTTCGCTATCGCCTGTTAAGCCAACAATGAAAGAACCAAATCTAAACATGTCTGGTATCTGCGTTTTTATTTCTGCTAATGTATCATACAATCGCTGTCTTGGTCCGCCCTTTCTAATCATTTTTGCGGCTTGCTCATTGAATGTTTCTATACCAAAGAATAATCCTTTAATGCCTATCTCTGCCATTTGTTCTATTTGATATGGCTTGGCCGCTACCATGTCAAGTCTAGCATAGCCTGTAAAGTATGGTTGATAATCCAGTTGCCTTACTGCTGTGAGCAAGTTGTCGTACTTTTCATCTACTTCGTTACTTGTTTCGTCTACTAAATTGAAATGATTAATACCGTAGTTTTCATGAGCCATACTAAGTGTTTCGACTAAGTTGTCTACACTTTGAAATATTGTATTTGTTTTCTTAAATGGAGTAGTACAGAAACTACAATTAAACTTACAACCTACGCCTAGTTCGATACTAATTATATCGTTTGCGTTCCAACAATCTTGAACACCTGTGTCGGGCATTACAATAGGTGGCTCTGGTACATTAACTTGATCTTGTATTTTATACCAATCGCTATAGCCGTCATTAAAATGAAAGTATTCGTTAACTTTATTATTTCTGCTTAACCATAACGCAAATACATCTAAGCATCTACCTATAAAATATGCGTCTACTAGTTGCGATAGTTCTCTGATACCTTTGTATGAATTACTTACAGAACGCTCAACAGTTTGTTGCCTGTAAACACCACCAGCCGCAATTCTAACATTGTGTATAGACTTCTCGTGCTTTAATAATTTAAATAGTGTTTCGTTTTGTAGTACATCGTGATGACCTACCGTAATGCTAAGGCATACAATATTATCAGTGCCGTCTTTAAAATGGCGTCTAAATAAGCGTTGTAACTTGCTGATAGACTCGAAGTCTCTTAGCCAGTCACTTATGAACTCGATGTTCTGAACGTCATATCCTTCTTTACGCATTCTATCTGCTACAATATATGCGCCAGGACTTCTTGCGGTGTTACGTCTACCTGTGCCGGTGAGTAACCCTGGTGAACTTAGTACTACTGCTTTCTTCATGCGACCCTATGCCATTTCTCCAATGCCTCTATGTGCGACCAATCTCCTTCTAGCCATGGGCCTCCTCTAGTATAATGTGTAACTTTTGCTTCATGTATTGTTTCTGTTGCTTCAGTACAGTAGTCGCAACAACCTTCGCACCAGTTATATGTATGCGGTATCTTTCCTACTTTATCTGTCCAATAGAACTGGTGTAACCATTGTCCACTCTTAGTATTTACTATTTCTGGTGTTAAATTAGCACAATCAGGATGAGCACAATTGAACAGCATTAAACTACTCCAATTCTTTTTAGGATACATAACATTCTTTTGATTGTCAAGTTTAGTACCCGAAAGGTCTTTGTTAAAGTTATGTTGTACCACACTAACTGCGTTCCTTACATCTAAACTATATAGTACTTCTATTGGATCACAATCCCATATAAAGTCGTCATCGCAGAATAAAGCAACACCTTCGTAGTTCATTAAGTGCGGAACTAAGAATCTACTATATGTAAACTCTGTTGTTTGCTTCTCCCAGTTTCTATTATACATGGGAAGTTCCTTAATGTCAACGAATTTTATATCTATATGCTTATTATATCTGCGTATGCTTCTAGCACATTTTTCACTAGCATAAGAATGATTATTGTCGTGTCCTATATAGATTGTAAATTTATTTGATATTTTAGAATGAAAGTCTCTGTACCATGTTTCTATATCATTGTGAAAGCCACCATCGGTCCATACTTCAAGTGTTGTTGGTGTACGCATAATTTGTGTATTTTGTATTGGAACTAAGTCACACCATTCATCAAACGTCAATGTGTCTACGTTAGGATACTTGTCTTTGCTGTTCCATACTAATAATGTAAAGTCCTTTTTAAAATAATCTAGTACTGTTACTTTGATGCTACCTGGGTGACATATTAGTTCGTCTTCTAGTTTATTATTTCTTTGGTAATGTGCTTGTGGCATTATGTGTGGTTCGTTAACCAACAAGTCTTGTGCTAACCAAAGGAACTTGGCAAAAGTATATATGCCACCAGCATGTACCATCTGATCTGGATTTAAGTTTTCATTTGCGTCTTTGAAATCGTGTACAGGTTGAGGATCATCGTTACGAAGCCAACACTTAGCAAAGTCTATTAAACTGCTTTGATCAAAGAACTTTTCGGGTAATTGGTTGCGATGTATTAACTTACAGCCACCCAGTTTGTCATACACTTCGCGGAGTTCTTCTAAGTCACTGCGTTGTGTTATGTGCTTTCCTGGGTCGCTTATTTCCATTACAACAACCAAGGCCCTATATAGTCTTGGAAGAGTGTTCTAGTAAACAGTATGATACCTATGCCGTTTAACAATATGAGTGCTCTGTCTTTCCACAAGAAGCCTACCCACATCCAACCTGCTACACCAATTAAACTCAGTATGAGGTCATACATTTGAAAGCCTTCAATGCCTCGCATACTCATACTAGCAAGTATAAAAATACTAGCAGTCCATTTGATATACCAACTAAGGTCTTGTTTGGGTGTGGCACTTTTTTGTATTCTGCTGGAGTGTTTGATCTCGCCTACAGTAAACTCTTGGCCCTTTGCTGTTTCGATGATAACATCATCTAGTTTTTCTGAATGTGGTTTAACTATTCTTGACATTGTAATATTCCGTAAATGCTTGTGCGTATTGCTTTGCTGTGTCTGGTGACATATGATTGCTGTAGAGTCTAAATTGCTCTTCCTCCTCCACAGCATATTTATACCCTATGTTGTAACTGGGTACTGAAAAGATTTCTTTATTGTGCCAATCAAAATTGTGTTCCACTGATTGATCTGTGTTCCAATAAGGATAGTCTATAAAGCCTGGGTGTGCTATTATGTCTATGCCTCTTTGCTTTGCTCTGGTAATAGCACCGTCAATGTTCATACATTGCATGTACTCGTCGAACTCTATGGGATATAGTTTTTCATAGTAGTCCTGTACTAACTGTTTGATCTCAGGAGTAAGTAAGTTAAACAACATGCCTATCAGTGGATCACTTTGGTTATCCAAATGAAACGCATTGCCTAACCCCATTGGAAATTGTGTTTGATCTAAAAACGTTGTGCCAACTATACTGCCTTCTACTTCGTTTCGCAATCCGCGAGTGCGATCAAATACTGGAGCACCTGCTCTGCCTTGTACCATTTGTCTACTGGTAGCAGTAAAGCCTACTAATACTTTGTCGTTGTTGATATCAAACCTAGGTTCATTGTACACACAATCTAAGCCTAGTAATATACTGTGATTGCTCAAACTGCCGTAACTCCAATAATACTCTGGATCATAGCCTATGTTTTTAGCAAACTGTTCTGTCCAACTGTCGCCAACATATCGCTCGCCTGTTTGTGTATGCTGACAACGTGTTAAGAAACTGTCGCCTATTAACCACAACTTACTCACAGTATTAAGTCCTCCTTTTCAAACCAAGTTATCATACTTAGTCGCACACCGTCTGTTATAGGTTCTACTTCATGTACAGTAGTTCCGCCATCAAACAAACAACACAGTCCTTGTGTCTTAGGCAAATGATAATCGCCTATAACAAATGTTCCACCTTCATAGTCAGCAGGATCACTTAACTGTATTATCATAGTGTACTGACGTTTAGCAAGTTTACTGCCTTCTAAACCACTGTCTATGTGTTTGTACAAGAAGTCTCCTTTAACATACGACAACAAGTTACACTCTTGCGTAATACCTTTGATCCACTGTGACAGTTTGCTTTCTAGCAAATTCCTACCAGAACAGTTTAAGTCAGGTATGTGTTTGTCTAAATCCGTGTTAGTGGTCTTACGTCGCAGTTCGAATCTGGGCAGTTCCTTAGCACTACGACTATGTGTAGTAGTTAAATTCTTTTCAAACACTTCAGGATAGATCTTGGTAGTATAAGGTTCGCCCACAGCGAGATCCAGGATGTACTGGCATTCTTGCGGAGTGAACAATACTTGTTGCTGTCTCATTGTGACCACCATTCCCCAAACGCATCACTGTATGCTTTTGCTCCATCTGGTGACATGTGTGCTGTATATTTGCTAAACCAACGTTCTTTCATAGGCAGGGTTTGTTCGTCTATGCTTTCAGTTTGTAATCGTGTTTGTCTGTCGTGCTCTAGTCCTACACTAAAACTTGGCGGCGAAAATATTTCTGTGTTATGCCAATCATAGTCAGGATCAACCATACTGTCTTCTATTGGAGAGTTCAAATACATACAACCTCTGTGCGGTACTATATTAACACCGCGGCTTTTTGATTTACTGATTGCTCCGTCTAACATACTGCATTGTTTGAAGTGTTCCCATTTGTAATCCACGTTGTTGTTGCTGTAATCTATTTCGCTTTTTAACAGATCTCCGCTCCATTTTCTAGTGTCCTTGAATGTATCATACTCGCGTTTATCTTTGTTCATATAAAGACTTTCGTATAACAATAACATGCTTTGTTCGTTTACTATGGTAGTACGAAGGTCATGTAGGTTAACCCAGCCTTTACTGCTGTTAAACTGTTTGTCACTTCGTATACGCACCACACGTCTGTCTGTGGTTGTAAAACCTATTAGTACTGTGTCGTTATCGCAGTTAAACTGTGGATGATGTGTTATAAAGTCTAAACCGTACACTAACCAGTCATTACTTGCCCCGCCCATACTCCAACTGTTACTGCCCCAATTGAAATCTAGTTGGTTTTCAGTTACAAAGTGTTCGAGCCAATTAGTACCGGGCAGTTGAGTATGCTGGTTATTACTCCAACAGTCACCTTGTTCCACACTGGCATTTCTATCCCAAAAACTGTCGCCAATGATCCATAATCTACTCATAATAATGTCCGTTAACGGAGAGCCAATAGAGATTTCGCAAAAATCGGAGTTTGGAGTTACCCTCGCCCGGACTCCTGGATATATTGATCGAATCTACGTCTAATATAGTTTTTGCTCATACCTAGGTTATATTTTGAATACATATAATTCACAAACCTGGTTTTCATAACATCTCTTTGTATTGGTGGCACATATTGTAATTGAACTGCGTATGCTTCGCATTCTCTATTTAATTTGTGGTTCTTATCGAATAATTGTCTTATTCCTGATACACCTAACGTTCTTAAATTTTGCTTCACATGTGTTAGTTCATGTTGTATAAGACTTTCGTCATCTTTATACTCTGGGCGAATTAACACAATGTCCACTATGTGATATCCAGCAAACCTGCTTGGTATCAACCAATTTGTTATGAAAATAGGTATAGGTATAAATTTACATATAAATCTAATTTTCATACTAATATTTATTGGGGTTAGAATACTTGATATATACTTCTTGAACCGGTACACTTACCACAAGTAAGTTTACAATAGGAATTAGGGTCTCCTGCTTTCATGTGATCGTAATATGCTTTGTGTAATACACCGCTATCTAGTACAGTCTTTAGTGATTTATCTGACACACTAAAACTTTCATAATTGTTTTCTGAGATTACATTTATCAAACTGTTTATATGTCCTTGTAAGCCGTCGTAATCATTCTGTTTTGCTCTACTCACAACACTACCAACCATACAACATGGGTACACATAATTGTCATGACTTACAAATATATTCAGCACTTCGTTGTCAAAGTTTGTATTCTCATGGAAGTTCAGTGAATAACATTCTTGTCTATCAACTTTTGATATATGATCAATCATGTGTGGTTCTAGACCTGTATACTTATAAAGTGTAATACCATCATATGGTTTCGGGTCAGCAGGCGTGTATTTAATGGGTAAGGTTTCGGTATGACTCTTTTCTGAATATACTTGTTGAACTTTTTCTAATTCTTTAACTAAATTCGTGTAAGTATGATCCTTTGTAAGATCCCAATGCTGATCTAACCATGGCGTATATTCGTCCGTGACTGCAGTCAGCCAATGTGAAAACTTGCCAGCAAAGTCATATACTGGTATGCCTGATCCTTCAGCATTAAATCCATTAGGATGTCTAATGTAAAATATTCTTATGCCTAATTCTTTTGCTTGTTTAACTGCTTCAAGTACATCGCACTTGTTTTCATCAAATACTATGTACTGCCACTCATGATGATCTGCTGTACACTCACTCATGTATTCTGACATATTACGCAATACACGATCGTATCTAACATTTACTCTGTGTAGGTCTAGTATTTCGTTACTAGCACCGTCAACACCAAACACCATTTCGACACCTAGTTTGCCTAACTGTCTATAGTGATCCGGCTTGCCTATACCACCATTAGTAGCAATCCTAATACTTACATGTGGATTCTGTTCTTTAAACCATTCACATATAGGTAGTATCTCAGCACACGTCATTGGGTCACCGTAGTTACCGCACATTTGTATATGTTGTATTTGTTTTGCTACACCGTCAAATATTCTTTTGACATCTTTGAGTGTACGCATTTGTTGTTGGAAATCTGCTACTTCGCCATACTGTCTACGAATACAAACAGGACATGCGGCATTACATGTACTTGCTATTTCTAAGTCTACTGCTACTAAGTTATTTGATTTCATTATATGTATTTACTACTTCTTGATATCTATCCAGATCATAGTGATCCATGTCAGGATAGTATTCTATAGTATCAAACACATATTTAGAACATTTCTCTCGGAATGCTATTTCTTCTTTAAGTAATGCTATAGTTTCTTCTTTGCTTGTTGGATTTTTATCAAACACTACTTTACATGGATCTTCTTTTGTAATTAACACGAGTTTCATATAAATGTAATTTGAACCTAACGATAATAATTTTTCTAAGAAGTGTGGCTTGTTGTTAAGATCGTCTTTATATACTATAGATGTCCACGGCATTTGTCCGCAAAAAAATAAAAAGTTACGCCAAGCATTTTCAGGCTCAGATCCGTACTTAGCAAACATGTTAAAAACTTGTGGTGGCTTTTGTACTCTAGGTGAAAACTTACTACGGTAGTCAGTAGTTAATTCATACTGTTCGATTATGTCGTCGTAAGAAAGATTAGTATTATTAATTATAATTACGTTGTGCACTATTTCCGGCTCTATCATTGTATAAGATTATTGAGCACTCTTGCGAATGCTCAACCTGTCTAATCTTCTTCTTGTGGAAGTAAGCCTTCTTTAAGATAGTTTAAGATTGTGTTTGGATCAGTCATTAAATATGGATCGTCCGCACATTCGTCGCCATAACCTGGCTCTTCAAAGATAACTTCGATATTTTTATCGTTAACTATCATTGCGTATCTCCAACTTCTTAAACCAAAGCCAATAGCACTTTTATCTACCAAGAATCCCATTTGCCTTGTAAAAGATCCTGTACCGTCTGGTATTGCTTTTACTTTTTCTATGTTTAGTTCTCTGAACCAAGCATTCATTACAAATGTATCATTTACTGACGCACAATATATATCGTCGATCCCGTACTGTTTAAGTTGGTCAAAGTATGCTTCGAAACCAGGTAGTTGATTCATTGTACACGTTGGTGTAAATGCTCCTGGTAACGAGAATACTAATACTCTACGTCCAGCAAAAATACTTTCGGTATCAACTTGTCCCCACTTAAATCCTGACTCGTCGTCATCAATTCTAACAGGAAACGTAACGTTAGGTACAGTTCTTGCTATTCTTGTCATTTATTCTCTCCTTTATTTAGGTAGTTTCCCATATGGGTTTTTATATTTTTTTGCTTCTGGTGTATCCTTTGCCGCTCTCACTAACCAATATAATGGTACGAAGTTTAGCACAGGTACAAAGAAAGCAATTAACCACCAACCACTATGACCTCTGTCATGTAGTCTTCTTACAGTAACACTCAGTGATGCTGGTAATGTTGCCAATATCCAGATCGCTACAAATATTCCTGCGTTATTGCTTTCCGAGAATGGATCAAGCCAATTAAAGAATTGAAACCCTATAACGTGATCTATTCCCATTGCCACTAAAGCAATAATACTTGCGTACAATGTAAAGAACCAGTATTCTGGTCTATTACTTCTTCCGCTCCAGTCTTTCCATCTATCTACTAATACTGTTCTCAGGTTAGTAGTGATGTGATTAATTATATTCATATATTTCCTTTTACACCTATTGTGGCATAAGCAATTATTTAGTCTATGCCTAGTGTAAAACGTGCTTCTTCTGATATGCGATCAGGCGTCCATGGTGGATCAAATGTTATATCGACATTTACCTTTTGGACACCGTCCACACTCTGTGCGTTAGCATATACCTCGGCAGGTAGTATTTCTGCGGCAGGACAGTTAGGTGCTGTTAATGTCATCAGCACTTGGCAATCCATTTCCTTGTTTATTTCTACGTGATATATTAAACCTAAGTCAACAATGTTTACAGGTATCTCAGGATCAAATATATCTCTAAGTTTAGTCTTAACTTTTGCGGCTATAAACTTTTGTAAATCATCCATATGTCCGAACTTATCCATTTGTTAGTACCGAATCCAGTACATCAAAAAACCTAGCAATATCTACTTCGTTTGTATTTATACCAGGACTTGCTCGTAAGAAGCCGCTAGTTGAAACGGCATCTACAACTGGGTGGGCACATAGTTTGCCTGATCTAATAAAGATTCCGTATAGTCCCATTTCTGTACCTACATCAAAACAATGTAATCCTGGAATAGTAAAACTTACTAAGCCTCCTCTTTTGAGTGCCGGCAATTCGTCGCATACTACAGGAACCTTGCGTTCTATTAAACCATTGTATATCATAGTTGTCATGTTTTCAATGTGCCTGTGAATGTTATCCATTCCTATACTATTCATAAAATCAATGCTGGCACCCATACCTATGACACCTGCTACATTAGGTGTGCCTGCTTCAAACTTTGTAGCATTATCGTTAAAAACTATATCGTTTTCTGTAACACTTAATACTTGCATACCGCCGCCTATAAGTGGTACCATTCTTTCTACAAGTTCGTTTTTAATTAGTAGTACACCTGTTCCTGTAGGACCATAATGTTTATGTGCTGACCAATAATAAAATTCAGCATCGATGTCGTTGGCATCTAAACTACTATGCGACATGTGTTGACTCATATCTAAGGCAACCATAGCACCCTTATCGTGCGCCTGTGCTACTATATTTTTTATATCCAGTATTTGACCCGTAGCATTGAAAACACCGCTTAGATGTAACATGTGTGCGTCTAAGACACCCTCTAATATATCTTCTTCTGATACTAAACCGTCTGGTGTAAACTGTTTTACTGTTACAGGCGTGTTTGCTAATCTGTGTGGTACAATGTTTGCGTGATGATCGTTTAAGCAGGTGTGGAACATAGTTACACCTAATTGCTTTGCGTTATGTACAACAATGTTTGAACTATTTGTTGCTCCTGATGTAAACACTACTGTATAATTACTAGCATTACACCATTGCTGTACTTTGTCTCTTACGCCTTCGTATTCGTCACTGGCCTTGTTAACCCACTCATAATTTCCTCTATGAACACTACCAGGATATTGTGTATAGTATTCATACATCTTATCCAGAACTACACTAGGCGTCAAACTTGTTGCGGCATTATCAAGATAAACATGTCCTTGCTGTAATGCTTTGAACTGTTCTCTTATTTCGCTTATAATCATATTTGTATGTGTCCATTGGCTATAATTGTTTGAGCAGTACTTCTATCTACGCCTAATGATTGAAGATAATAAATTTCATCTTCGCTTATCTTACTTGTAGTACATCCGTGTGTACATTCAATCTCTTTAGTATTAATATGTAATATTGGTTTACTAAATGCTCTTGACAGCGGATCAACTAAAAGATTCTTATTAGCCATATCGCTTTTAGTTCCTACTGCTTTTTTCTCTACTGCTACTGTTCCTATAAAGTTTCCTGTATTATTATTGTATATCGCAGAATTGTATTTAATATCACTAGAGCCATCATGCCCTTTATGATGGACGTCAACAAAATTAGCACTATCGCTATTCCTCAAAAGTGTACTACCGTTAACTTCTGTAACAGTATTTTGATAAGCAGTGATGTTAATATTGCGCCACTGATTACCTTTGTCGTATGTATTAATTTTTAATTTAGACTTAGGATACTGGATAATATGTGTACTGTCTATTACACCATCTGTATTATTAACATGTCGGTCAAGTGTTAATGTTGCGTTGTAATCAACTATGTAAATCCATTTGTTACAATATGCTGTATTGTTAGCCGTATGTACTTCTTTGATTCTAGCATGTGTACCTTTGGTAATCCTAACTACATATACGCCTGTGTTTAGTAACGGTTCATCTGAATCTTTAATACTCCAGTGTTCTTTTTCTTTTAATGATGCTTCGTTGTTGCCTCTTGTATCTGTAGTCAGTCTTAAATTAATATGACCATCAACATTTAAAACTTGTGATGCCTGAGTTAGGCGTGTTGCTAACAAGCCAGGCATAGTAGAACTTGTATAGCCTACTAAACTGTTGTATGCTTGATCAACATAGCCATTAGTAATTGTTTCAGATTTCCATAAGGCATATCCTCTGTTATGGCTACTTCTTATGCTATATAAGTTGCCGTTGCTGAATACTATTTCGTTTGCTTCAGGGTCCGGATATTCATCGAGATGTTCAAACATATCTGGTTGATAGAAATTATTATCTGTTTCTAACTTTTCTTTTCCTTTGATATGTATAACACTTTGGTTCCACAGTTTTTTGAATATAGCAGACTTGTACATGTCGTTATTGCTGTCACTAATATCATTCATCATAAGAGATGCCTTATCATGAACTTTGTCAGTAGTTGTATAAACTCTGCTAATTGGTATGTTCTGATAATGTTCCCATAACTCAGATAGCGATGTAATTTTACTTGTATCCATGTGTAAGGGTGTCTTTGATCTCTTCTGGAGATACTCTAAGTAAAGTTCCAGATCGAAAAATGTATCCATTATCAAACTCTAAGTGATCTAATAAGTTTTTGTTATGTGTGATGACAAGATTGATCTTGCCCTCGTCTCTTCTTTTGTTTATAATCTCGCTAACCATTTTAAGACCGTTAGTGTCTAGTCCTGTATCAATTTCGTCAAGTATAGCAATTCTTGGATCAATTGACATAAGGTTAACCATTTCTGCTCTTTTTCTTTCTCCGCCACTGCCGCCTACATTAACTTGTCTAGTATGCCAATCGTCTGGTAATTCAACTGTGTCAATGAGTCCTTTAAAACTTTTTAGTTCGCTTGCCATTTGCTTACCAGTAATTTTTTTAACATCTCTGATTAATCCAAAGGATGTTACACCTGAAATCTCTGGCGGTGTTTGCCAACTAACAAATAAACCTGCTTTGGCTCTTTCATCAGTTTCTAATTCTAGTATGTCAACATTATTAAGTAATAGTTTACCGTTGACGTTAATATCTGGTCGTCCCATTATGCCATGGGCAAATGTGCTTTTACCACAGCCATTAGGGCCAACAATTACAGTAGTTTCGCCATTGGCAAACTCACCATTAAAGTTGTTAATTAAATTTTTATTATCTATTGCTATACTAAAGTTTTCAAATTCCATAATTTATTGTATACTATTTGTGTTGTTTTGTCAATTAAAAGTTTCCATCATTTTAAGGACACGAGGCTTTACCCATTTGTTAGAAAATAATGCATGTGCGTAACAACTAGGATGGTTACCCGCCGCAAATATATTTTTTTCTTGGTCCCAATATTTTTCATATGAACTACTGGATAACTTTGCTTTTTCTTCAACGTGTGGTTTATGTGCTTCGTTATACCAACCAAAACCTTCTTCCCAGCCTTTCTCGTATATTACAAACTGAGATGCCCATTCGCCTATGCCCCAATATCCGTCCATATCTGTTACTATGTCTTTTGGTAATCGACCCAACAATTCAAAGGCTGATATTTTAGTTTGTATGTCGCCTAAGTTTAATGCTTGGTCCCATGTGTGACTCCAGCCAGGGAATATTGTAATTGGTATACTTCTTGTATCACAAAATAGTCTTGTATACTCAATGTGTTCTAAATTTTTTATTGCTGTGTATTCTTGATTCCACACCTGCGTGTAATATGTTTTAACATAATCTTCAAGATCTGAGTTTTCCCATTGCTCCCAGCCTGCTCCACCTGACTTCCACCAATATCTAGATTTGGGTAAAAATTCTTCTGGTGTTGGCGCATTATAAATTGAGTGTCCACTTATTTGTGGCATTTCAGAAGGAGCATGTACCCACGGCTTTATTACACTCGTCATATGTTCGTCTTTATCATATAAGTCTTGATGCCATGGTTGCTCATAACGATTGGAAAGCATTTCTATTCTATCCCAACCAGACAACTGCCAAAATACACCAATTGGTCTATTAGGATACTTTTCTCTTTCTGCTTGAATTACATTTCTAATAACACGACTGTTTAAGTCATTGCCAGCCGCACCTTGACCTACTACTAGTACATCTACTAGGCTTGTTATATCTTGACCATCTTCCCAATAGTCGTATAAGTCGTCAGCGAACACACTTGGATCTGCTCCGGCAACTTCAATGCCAAACTTCCTCCAGATTTCAAAAAATTCTCTTGCCCAGCCGCCTTCTATCTCAGGACGATTGTTGCCAAGTACCTGTGCCCAACTGTCTGGCGAATGTGTAAAACTACATCCACCGCATATAATTAATGGTTTAATGGTTCCTACCTCCGTCGAATACACAGACAAAATATAATCCTAAGTGTCCTGTATTATATACTCTATGGAACTCGCCATCATTAATACAAACTACATCTCCTTCTTTAACAGGAAAACGTTTGTCGTCTATTTCCATTTCGCCTTCTCCTTTATGAAAGAAGTAAACTTCCTCTTGGCCTTCGTGTTTATGTCCGTTTGTCTTTTGGTTTGCTCTTAAGAATGTACTACTTAGTGTTAAGTTATTACCAAAATTATTGTCCTGTAGTTTATATACATCAGTATCTTTTACTACTTTACCACCTATGTCTTTCATTTTTACTTTGATCATCCAACTGCTCCTTCTAGTGTTACGTTTAAAAGTTGTCTTGCCTCAGCGGCAAATTCTAGAGGAAGTTCTTTAAAAACTTCTCTACAGAATCCGTTAACGATCATATTAGTAGCATCTTCTTCGTTTATGCCTAATGTGTTTAAGTAGTACAATTGGTCTTCAGACACTTTGTTTGTACTTGCTTCGTGTTCAATAATGCTGTCATTATTTTGTTGTTCTACTATTGGTAGTGTAATTGCTAAACTATTATCTAACATTAAACTGTCACACCTAGTGTAGTTTCTACTACCTGTGGCACCTTTGTTTACCCTTACTTTGCCTCTGTAAGTGTTTACACTATCATCAAAACTAATGCCCTTACTAATGATAGTACTTTTTGTATTTTTGCCTACATGGAACATCTTAGTTCCTGTGTCTGCTTGTTGTTTGCCCTTTGTTACCGCAACACTATAGAACTCACCAACACTATTGTCACCTCGTAATATACAGGAAGGATACTTCCAAGTAATTGCGGAACCTGTTTCAACTTGGGTCCAAGATATTTTACTGTTATCACCTTTACATAGTCCTCTCTTTGTTACAAAATTATATACACCGCCAACACCATTCTCATCACCAGGGTACCAATTTTGTACTGTACTGTATTTGATATCTGCGTTTTCATGGGCCACTAGTTCTACACAGGCCGCGTGTAACGTGTTTTCGCTGTATGCTGGTGCTGTACAGCCTTCTAAGTAACTAACCTTGCTATCCTTGTCTGCTATGATTAGTGTGCGTTCAAACTGCCCTGTGTTACGAGCATTAATTCTAAAGTAAGTGTTTAGTTCCATTGGACATGTTACGCCTGGTGGTATGTAACAAAATGTGCCGTCTGTGAATACTGCTGAATTAAGTGTAGCAAAGTAATTGTCTTTATAAGGTATCACACTACCTAAATATTGTCTTACTAGGTCTTCGTGTTCTTCGATTGCTTCGCTTATACTACAAAATATAATTCCATGTTTTTCTAGTTCTGTTTTGAATGTAGTAGCAACACTAACACTATCAAATACTGCGTCAATGGCTACTGTAGGAATAATATTTGGGTCTGGTTCTTCTATGCCTAGTAAGGCATTACGTTCGTGTAATGGCACACCTAACTTATCAAACGTATCTAAAATTTCTTGTGGTATTTCGTCTTTGGTAAATTTCTTTGGTGCTGAGTAATATGATATACTTTGATAGTCAATTGGTTTGTATTCTAATTCTGACCATGTTGGCTCTGTACTGTTCTTCCAATGTTCGAATGCTTTAAGTCTAAAGTCCAGCAACCACTCGGGTTCGTTTTTCATTTGACTTATGTGTTTAACTACACTTTCATCTAAGCCAGGTGGCAACGAAAAGGTTTCAACGTCTGTCGAAAAGCCGTCCTTGTATGTTTTATTTAGATCTTCAAATGCTTTCATGCCTTCACAACTTTAACTACCAAAGGATGACCTGCTGTTCTTGATAGTAGTGTTGCTTCGGATGATTTTTGTTCTGCCACTTCTGCGTTGTAGTATCCTACTACGCCTTGTCCGAGTTCGTGAACCTCTGCTGTAACTCTTTTTGCTTCGTCTCCACTTTTATTAAACACTTCTACCAATAATGAAATTACAAATTCGAATGGTGTATAATCATCATTTAAAATAATAATCTTATACCTATCTGGATATTTAATTTCAACTCTAGTCTTGCTTTGTATATTTGTCTTTGCCATATTTATCTAATATATTGTATGTTTAAGTATTTAATAAAATTAAGTGGGGGTGCTACTTTTTAAAGGCAACACCCTCACAAGACTAATTAAGAAATGTCAATTTTCTGTGGCTTTAGTGCCTCAGGTACATTCTTAAATAATCCAACCCTTAGGATACCGTCTTCGAGTTTTGCTGAACTGACTTCAACATACTCGGCAAGTTTGAAAGTTCTTACAAAGTTTCTTTCTGCTATGCCTTTGTGTAGGTACTCTACTCCTTCCTCATCTAGTACATTAGAAGTACCAGTGATTTTTAATACACCATCTTCTAATTCGATTTCAATATCTGGTTTTTTAAATCCAGCAACTGCTAGAGTAATTTCATAGATATCGTCTTCGCTTTTACTAATATTATAAGGGGGATACCCTGTTGCGTTTGTAAACTGTGGTTCGTTGAAGAACTCGTTTACTAGGTTGTCAAAACCAACACTGGTCTTGAATAGTGGGGAAAGTGATTCTGCTGAGAATCTGATTTGCTTATTCATAATAATCTCCTATAGTTAGCAAGTTATTTTTTCCTTAGATTTTCAAACCCATTTGGCGAATGAAAAAATCGTCTTTAGCAGGGCATTCGTTAGTGTGTGTCCTGTCCTGCTAAATCCTTCCCTAACTTCGCTTAACGTTAATAACTGTTGCCATTTATTAACCTGTCCTGGTAGGGCAAAAAAGATTGCTTTCGCTTTCTTTCTACATTTGCGTTCAACCCGTGCTGTCCGGTTTATGCTTATACAGTCGACCGAATCGTTACTGCCATTACTCACTCTTAAACAAGTTAAGAAGCCAAGCACTTTTGAAGATCTCTTCGCACTTTTATTTATCAAAAAGACCAATTCCACTTAACAATTAATTGGTCTAAATTCTCCGGACCAACTAAGTAGTCTTGATATGATAACGATATATTACCGTAATCTGTATCAAAACTTTTGCTAATGTTGTACCATACATGAGTTGATTCCTTTACTGGATCTATTGCTCCAAAGAAAGAACCGTCTCTTGTTTCTATACTGACCTTATAAGGGTCATGTGTAAAGTTTTCTGTAACCTTAATTAATGTGTTGATGCCAAATATATCTTTATCAAATGTTACAAAGGCCTTGAATGCGTTTATAGTTGCGTCATTAACTTTATATGTAAATGTTTCATTGCCTGATTCGTCGAAGCCGTCAATAGTAGCAAACGTATAATTTAGACCATATGTAAACATATTCTTTGTTAATCCAAGTTCAGATACAAACGAAGTAGCATCAGTCTTACTTTGTGCCACTCCGGCAAACATAGTATTCCTTGCGTTAGTGATTTCTATATCACTGTATGTAACTAGTCCGTATATGTCTTTGTGTCTTCCAAACCCCATAATACTTGACAACTTGGCAGTATGATTAGACATGCCATTCTTCATTTGTTCTGTAGCAAAATGAAAACCGTATCCAGCCATTGTTTCGCTAGTACCATAAGTTTGTACTGCCATGGTTTTGTTATTAGTTTGCTTTACAAACATGCCTTTATGCTTTGTTGTAGTTCTACCAAACTGTAAAAACTCTTCTGTGCTTGTAAGTATCATGTCGTCAATGCTTAACAAGTTACTAGGACCTGTTGCTATGCTTTTTGCCATTTGCATAATATAGTTTGTATAACCTGCTCCAGCAAGTCCACTATCTCTATAACTGTTTGTACCATTTGCTCCAAAGGCAAATGCTTGTTGAGTGCTTTGTTGTCTACCCATTAATTGGCTAAGAGTTAAATTAGCAACTTCACTGTTGCCCCACTCGTGTGCTTGTAAAAAGTCTATAACACCATCGCCATCTATATCAATTGGTAAATGAAATTGTGTGTTCTGCCCACAGTTGCTACCATCACTTGGACACCCTTCTGGTACAGGCACTACATCACCTACTATACCAGCAAGTCTGTATACACCGTTGTCGTTTATATAGTAAGGAGCATGGTAATCAACACCTGACCACAAGTCTAAGTCTCCGTCACCATCTAGGTCAACTTGAATTAACCAATCCGGCTTTGTACCGTGTGTAGAATGTTTAGGCAAATCATCATAAATTGATATGTCAATGTATGTGCCAGTTTCATCTGTCCACCCTCTACCTGTGCCGTCATTAATAAATACCTGTAAATAGTTTTCAGCATAATAGTTATGACCTCCGGGTACATTACCTTCTCCATAGCCATCACCTGTGCCCATTAACATTAAGTCTTTGAAGCCATCGTTGTTTACATCTATAGCAATTAACTGTAAGCCTATCATGTTATCAACCATGTAATCTGGTAGTAGGCTAATATCTCGTGTATAGTCTAAGTCACTATTACCATACATAACTACACCTGAGCAAGTATCACATAAACGTTCGTTATAAAAAATATTATCAGGTCTTACATTTGGCATTGATACTGCTACATCGCCAAAGCCGTCTCCATCAAAATCTTCAATAACACTTGCTAATACATTGTTCATATTTGGAAACAACACACTACCTAAACTAAAGTTACCAGCACCATCATTTACCATAGCAAAACCAGAGCACCCATAAGGTGTAGTACAATTTTGGTCTCGCAGGTGACTTGGTACAAACATATCAATAGTACCGTCGTTGTTAAGGTCGCCTATTGCTGTTGTATGTGTCCATATGGAATATTCGCCATCTTGATTAGTAGCACCCATATCCATCAGTTGACTAATAAGTGTTTCTGTTTGATTAACTAATCCGTCTGCTGAACTTAAAACAAAGGCACCACTCTCGCCAATGTTAATAAAGTCATCAACACCGTCTCCATTGAAGTCAGCAACATGGCTTTGAAACAATGGTCCAACAGTAGGAAACTCGCCGTCAACAAATGCGTTTGGATCTACTTCCAGTCTACCATTGCCTTGATTTATTAATACAATAAGTCTACTAGTTGGCAACCATTCGTTATTATTAGGTCCAAAGTTATGTGAAAACATAACGTCCATTAAACCGTCGCCATTAAAGTCACCTGTAATAGGACTATTAGCAGGATCAATACCATACATGTTTGCGGCACCGGATGATTCAAATTGTGTATCAACTGCTCCGACATACCCTGTATTAGATACATTAAGTAGTCCAATATTTGTTCTTTCGTAGTCGCTGTTACCATCGAATGACCAATTGGGATTAGCATTCATAAATTCGTCAGCATCTATCCTGTTGTATGTAACATCAGCATACTCGCCTGTACTTTCATCTGGGTTAGTATCAGTATAACTTGTACCGTCCCAAGTAGGTGGAGTGTATGTTGTAGTATTACTTGGAGGTGTTGGTGTGGGTGTTTCCATAACTAAACCAGCACTACCTCCGCCACTGGCACAACTTGTAAGTCCAACTACTAGCAGTACAAGGACACTTATGTCTACAATTATTTTAAGCAACCTGTTTAACATGTTTACAATTCCCCCTAAATGTGTAACCTGGGCAAGAGCATTTACCATCTTCGATAGTATATACATTGCCCTTTGAACCTTTAACAGTAATTACGCCAGGAGCAAGTTCTTCTTCGCGTTCGCCTATCTTAACAAACTTGCGTCTTGACTTTGAGAATTGTTTGCTGGGTGTTTTTAATACTTGAACCTCAGCATCTGGATTGACTTGATAAGCAACTAAACTGCCGGCACCATTAATATGATAAACGCCATTGTTTACCTTGTATTTGCCCCAATCAGTTACTTCTTGTAATATTTCTATCATACACTACTCCTACAAACTATAAACATATTATAGCAAAAAGCAGTGGTTAGGTCAACCTATTTTGCCAGAAAAAGTGGATCTAATCTTAGTTCAACTTCAAGTAGGTGTATGTTTCTTTTTGTTTTATTTTCCCATGCGGTGTGGAACATATTGCTGTTTAGATAGAATACTGCTCCCATATAATCGTGGTCAGTTGCGTACACAATATCAGTAGCAGGCCAATCAGTATTACCTACAAACAATGTAGGAGGACTTAGCAAATAGTCATCTAATTTAACTACAATTCTGCCAAACAATAATCGATCATCGCCTCCGGGCAGTCTTTCTGTTCCAGTTTCCAGGCGTGTTATTTTAGGATATAATCCTAACGCAGATTTAAGGAATGCTGGATCTGTTATTAATGGTGTAGGCCATTCGCTGGTAAAAGCATCGCCTAAATCAATATCTAGTAAGTTATCTAGTACTGCTTCACTGCTGAAATAATGCATAATTTTATCTAATGCCTGCGGAGTATGTGATAGCATTAACGTACCATTTGGTTGCTCAATCCAACCTTCCGCACTACCTAATTTTATGTCGGCGTATTCTACATCTGTTTCTAATACACCATTCCAAATAGGAAGTGAATTGTCTATATCATTTGTTAGTTTTAGTTGAGTCATTATTAACTTCCTTTTTAATTGTTTTTTTGTTCCCAAATATTCTATCCCAGTTGTCTTGGTATGCTCTTGGGTTTTTGGGATCGGTAGGTCTTTGTTTTGAGCCTTTGCCTCCGAAATGCTTACTTGCTGACATATTAGTTTACCATTTGTCTTGATTAACGCCAGCATCATTAAACGTGCCTTTAGTTCGCTGTGCTCTATAATCGAATGGAACACTTACACTATATGGGTTACTCAAATTGTTACCTACATATTTAAAGTTTTTGTAGACAGTAGATGGGTTAACGTGGTCAAGGTACCTACTAACGCATGTATCATGCTCATCTGCGTAAGCCTCGCATTCTTCATAAGTACCATAAATTAAATCACCGTTTTGTAATTTTGCTAATTCTATCATCCTCTCCTCATTCTTGCAATATCTTTTGCTTGATTGGTACCTTTCATGACAGGTACAGCATTACTCTTATGCATAGTAGCAATACCTTGTATAAGGTCACCTGTGTACTTCATAGGTTCTTTCTTAGTGCCTTTACCGTCCATGCCAGTATTAAATGTACCGTTCTTCATAGACTGCTCCATAAGGCTTGGGTACTTTTCTCTATGCTCAGCATCTTGCTCTGCTCGCCAACTGCGTTCGACTTTACGTGGTTTGAATTCTGATCGTTCACGTGGATCAGGACGTTTAATAAGACCATAGCAATAGTTTATGTATTCTTCTAGGGTGTCATACCTAAAGGCATGCATATGATTGCGTTTACAGTCTTTGTTATGTTTACGCCACCTTAGTTCTAACTCTGCCATTTTTGCCTTAGTCATCTTAGGTAACTTGCGTGTTTTACGAGTGTTAATGGTACTCAGACCTTGTTGTAAGTGCATTGTCATGTTTATAAATATAACATAATGTTACCCAAAGGTCAAGAAAAAAATGCCCCTGTTTCATAATGGCGACGATCTAGTATTGTTTGTACACATACCTAAATGTGGCGGAACTGCTGTAGAGAACTCTTTTAGAAATGCTGGCTGGGAATGGGGTTATCTTAATGAACCCAAGAAAACAGGTTACGATGAAAAACCCTGTAATCCACAGCACTTTCATAATGATGTAATTGAAGAACTAATCATGCCTACAGAAAATTGTACAGATCAGATTACTATAGTCCGTAATCCATATACACGTTTAATATCAGAATTTATGTGGAGGACAGGCGCAAATGCTCATGTTAAGCAACACGGTTACACTGATGTATTCTTTGAACACTTGGATAACTTTACAATAGCACACTTAAAAGCATACAAAGTTAATGAAGCACAATATCAACTTAGCAGGTCGCAGTTTCACGAAGGTAAACAAAGTTTTGTGTTTGATAACCACTTTAGACCTCAAGAGCATTTTATTACACGTGGTTGGAACATATATTGGTTTGAAGAAATGGATACTAAGTTTTGGCCCGAAATGAATAACAAATATGGTATAGAATCACCTGGACTACAAAACAATACTTTGGATAAAAATGCTGAAAGACCTGTTAAACATCGTAATCCTAGTAAAGAGTTTAAGGATTTATTTACTGAAGTGTATTATTCGGATTGTAAGGCGTTTGGTTACGAATTACCTTTTTGATCTGTAAACAACTTTGCTAAATTGTGCCACATTCTTTCATGACCATAATATAATATAAACTTAATTATTAAGTCTGCTAGAAACAAATAACCTACAGCCTTTTGAGGCATCCCAAATAATAATGCCAAGGATGCTGTTGTGATACTTGCTATAATACGCCATGTAACTGCTTTTGTTAAATGAAGTTTTTGAGATTTTCGTAATGCCACTAGTAATCAAAACCTCTGTCTGGTGTTTGATTACCCCAACGTGATATTGCTGTAACTCTAACTCCTTGTGTTATAGGTGTTAGAGCATGATAAAAGTCTTTGTCGTCTATCCATAGTGTGTCACCTTGATCAAGATGTACAGAATGTTGATAATCTTTGTTGTCTGGAAACTCTGTGATAATTTTATCTAAATTAGATTCGTCTTGTTGCCATAGTAATAAATTACCTTCTTCTGGTAATATATTTCTTGCTTCTAGGCAAGTAATAAGTACAGTATCAAATCCATCAACATGAGGTGTTAGTATTGTGTTTGGTGAATAGAAAACTAGATCAATGCCCCAACAATTTTCTATATACAGATCTAAGTTCCTGTCTGACATTACTGTTTCCCAAACAGGTTTAAGTTTTTCTGCTAGTATATCAAATGCGTCGTAGTTATGTGGATAGGGATTGTTATCAGCATCTCTGCGATTACGAGTTTTATATCTTTCACATATATTATACTTTTGCCAAATGTCTTGATTGACACCTGATAAGAATTCGAAGTCTAAAAAGAAATTATCACGATCATTATAATCCGTAACGTTAATTACTTCTTGAGCATGTTCTCGCGATATAGTATTTTTATAAACATCGAATTCGTTCATTAACTGTAGTCTTGTAACATTTTCCTAATTTCTAGTGCGTGTTGTTCTTCCATGCCAATTTGACCTCTGGCATATTCTTCCAACATAATACTAGCATCAGCAACTTCAATTAATAGTTCCTTATACATTTCAACAGCCGCCATTTCGTGTTGTAAACTTTCTGTGAGAATTTGTTCAACACTATGATTGTGATTTTCTTCAATAGCAGAAATGTTTTGACTTGGGTGTCCGCCAAAGCCTGTGATGTATTCACCTGCTTGTAAGGCGTGTGCTAAACTTTCGTTTGCTTGTTCCTGTAAGAAGGCAACAATAGGAATCCTGTTAGGTCCTGTTACCATTAGTGAACTGTGAGCATAACGTACAACTCCAGCCATTTCCATTTCCACAATTCTGTTTAGTATATCGCATACTTTAGATGTGTTTAATTCTTTCAATTCCATAATTCCTTATTTTCCTGGTAAGCCTGCTTCTATGAACTTACCTATTGTTTCAATATCCTTTTCGGATAACATTGCCGCTTGTCCCCACATAAGGGCACTTTGGCTTCCTATTTGACCGTTATTTTTATAAATGGTCAACTTACTAATAATGTCATCAGAACTTTGTCCTGCTAACATTGGACCTATTCCGCCACCGCCATCTGCTCCATGACATGCGGCACAACCTGCCCATAAACTTCTGATACTGCTGAATTCATCAGCACTTGCTAATGCTTGTTTTCTTTCCTCTATTTCTGATGGTGTTCCATTTAATGCTACATATTCAGCATAACATTCACCTATACATGTTGTATTACTTGAGTATCCTGAGTACTCTAAGTCTGGATATATTTTAAATCCAAAAAATAAGGCTATTGCGAAACAGCCTAATAGTGTCATTCCTAGTTCCTTCATTATTCTCCGTAGTTTGGTCCGACATCAAGTCGGATAATATCATCTTCTTCTAAAATATCGCCTGCCCATATCTCTACAATCTTTAATGGTGTTTTACCTGGATTGCTTAGTTTGTGTGTTTGTGCTGGTCTTATATAAACACTTTCACCGGCCGGTACATAGAATTCTCTTTCAGGCATTTGCCTAGTAGCACCTTGCTTCAAGTGTCCTATGCCACTTAATACTATCCAGTGTTCGCTTCTATGTAAGTGAAACTGATCACTTAGTTCTTTACCTGGATCTATTTCTAATTCTTTTACTATGTAGCCTTTGCCTAGGTACAGTTGTTTGTATCTGCCCCATGGTCTTTCAACTGGAGTTGACACATAGTTATCTAACAAGTCACTGCTACTAGCGGCTTTGTAATTGCCACCAATGCCGTACTCTAGTGCTACATTGTATTGACTACAAGTATCGCTTTCTCTAATTGTTTTATTGTCTTTTCTATCACCGCCATTACAAAAACATATTTTTGATTCTGGGTGCTGTAACGCAAAATTCATAATAGCACTACTGCTACTATCATCTGTATCGCTCGATTGTACAATTACTCTACTAACACATTCCATTTCTTCTAGTATGCCTTTACGGTGCTCGGCATCCATAAATGCTTTTCCTTTCTTTCTAACAAGCCAGGCGTCGCTATTAAGTAATACAACTACATTGTCTGCTAGTTTTCCAGCCTCTTGGAACATTTGTAAGTGCCCTATATGTACAGGATCAAATCCCCCACTTACTAAGGCATAATCATACATTTTCATACTTTACCTATTTTTTGTAAAAGTCTCTTTGCTGAAATAGTCTCTTCTGTGCTCTATATCTATTTAATTGACGTTTTCCTTTTAGGTGTTTTTGTCCTGTGCGTTCTGCCGGAACTGCTTCACCTCTTAAGATTTTATCACGCAATTCTTTTTGATGCTTTTTGACACCAGCATTCTTTTTGCGTTTTCTTTCAGCAGTTGGCTTCTCGTAGAATTCTCTTTTTGCTAATTCTTTCTGCCTGTCTGCTTTAAGTAAACGTTTCTTTAATGCTCGTAAGGCTTGATCTACGTTTCCGTTTCTAACATAGATAACGGGATCAAACTTATCTCTTTCTTCGAACTTTTTCTTAAAGTCTCTTTTTTTCTTATGGTCGTGATTAAAAGTTTTCTTAAAATCTCCACCTTTAAATTTTTTATTCAATACTTCCTCCAGTATTTGTAATTATACTATTTTTCATCCTTGCTGTCAACCTCGTTGTATACAAATTTAACATTTTCTTTTTCTAAGTCGTTAATATATATCTCAGAAACCCTATCTTCCTTTAGTTGTGCTATATTATAAGTGAAATCTATAAAGAACTCCTCCAAAACATTTCGCAAACCTCTAGCACCAGTTTTTTGTTCTACTGCTATGTTGGCCACAACGTCATAAAAATTATCTGTAAATCCTAGTACAATATTTTCTAATTTAAATAATGCTTTGATTTGATTTGTTATACTATTTTTACTATCTTTTAAAATACTAATAAGGTCGTCTTTTTCTAAGTCTTCGAGACTTGTTAATATTGGTATTCTTCCAACTAATTCTGGTATCAAGCCATAGTTAATAATATCTTCTGGCTTTACGTGATTGAAAAGATTTTTATCTTTCTTAACTTCTGTATCTGTTTTAAATCCTATTGAGGATTTCTTGTTGACTCTTTTTGATATAATATCATCTAATCCTACAAATGCTCCGCCCATTATAAACAGCACATTAGATGTATCAAATTCTATTTTATCATTACGCAAACTAGGTGCTCCGACTGTTACATACGTCTGTGTGCCCTCTATTAGTCTTAGTAGTGCTTGTTGAACACCTTCGCCACTAACATCGCGTGTAGACGTGTTAGATTCGCTCTTACGGGCCTTTTTATCTATCTCGTCTATGTAAACTATACCTTGTTGTGCTAACTCAATATTACCATTTGCTGATTGTATAAGTCTTTCTAAAACACTTTCTGCGTCTTCACCTACATAACCTGCTTCAGTTAATGTAGTTGCGTCTGCTATAGCAAATGGTACACTAAGTTTCTTTGCTAACGTTTTTATTAGTAGTGTTTTACCTGTACCACTAGGACCTAATAACAACATATTGCTTTTTTCAATGTCAACACCGTCGACTACAGGATTATTTGCTCTTTTGTAATGATTGTAAGATGCGACACTTAATGTTATTTTTGCTTTATCTTGACTGATAACATATTCGTCTAAAAATGCTTTAATTTCTTTTGGGTCAAATAATATACCGAGTTCTGCATCTTCCTCAGCATAATTATCATGTAGGATTTTGTGACTTAGTTCTATACATTCATTACAAATATATACACTAGGCCCAGCGACTAGTTTGGTAACTTCGCTTCTTTTCTTAGAGCAAAAACTACACTCTAAATCTTGTTTACTTATGTCTTCTGCCATTATGGTTTCTTAATGTAGTATTTACTGTTTTTATTTTCTTCTTCGTTATCTACTGGCAACTCTGCGTTCTTAGGTGTGAACGTCCAACTATTAGGTATTGGTGTTTTTTTAACCTCTTCAGGTTCTGGCTTTGACTGAAGCAATTCGTTAACTTGCCGTTGTAACGCATCGCGTTCTTTTTGTATGGAAGATATCTGCATTTGAACTTGATTCATTTTAGCAGTATTTTCTACTTTGACTACTTTTTCGACTATTCTTTCGGGTCCAGGGACTTCCACGATTTTTTCAACGACTCGTTCTGGTCCGGGGACCTCAACAATACGCTCGGGTCCTGGGACTTCGACTTCGCGAGTGACCACAACCTCCTTTGGGACCTCGACCTTGCGTTCAACTTCGACAACCTTCTCGACCTCAACTGGAACCTCCTTGATGACTTCCTTTATGATTTCTTTTTCTATTATAACTTCTTTTGGTTTTATGTCAAGCGAATTCTTGGCATCTTCGAGATTTTCTAGTGTTCGTTTATACTTATCGTTTACTTCATCTAATTGCTTTTGATACCTATATTCTGAATCTTTTAATTCAGTTTCTAGTTCATCAATTTTTAGATTTTTTTTTTGGTTATGCTATCGTAGTTAGCAATGACATTTGCGACTATTTCGGCCTTAGTTAATTGAGCAGGAATCTCAATGCCTCCGTCTAGTGCCATTTGTAAAAGTTGTGATTTAGTTTTGCCACCTAGTATTTTGTTTAAGTCTTCCTCGAGTTTTTCAGTTTTCTCAATTTGCTTAACTATGTCTTCTGTTTTTTGATTGTCGACATTACTTACTTCTGGTACTTCTGGTTCGTTGATACTTTCAAAAAATGTTTTATATCTACCATCGTAGTCGCTCATAACATCAGCGGCATCGTCGACAGCACTATAATCTTTATCACTTATTTCTTCTATATCTGGCATGTTGTCGCCATACAGTTCTCTACTTTGTTCTTCAAAGTCACTATCAAACCATTCTTCGACTTCCAACTCCCTATCATCTTCCGGGTCATTTTCTGGCTCTGGTTCCTTAGGTGGTATTGGAGGTCCACTACTTTCTAAGTTAATACCATAACGTAATAATGTTTGGTTAGCGGCTATAACTAGCATAACTGCTAAAGGATCAAACACAAATACCAACATTAATATAAACCAACGAATCGCTGTCTCTATAGAATCCTGATCGTCACTGCCAGTCAATAATTGTGATAGATATTTAATAGGACCAACTTCTCTGTCTAGATCTCTTATCTTACTTTCAGCACCAAACTTCTCGTCTTTAAGTGTTACTATGTTGGCGTAAATGGAGTCTATCTCCTCGTTAAAAGCATTTATCTTGATTAAGTTATCATCTGCCTGTGTTGAACTTTGATTACGCAATCTGTTTATTTCTGCGTTAGCACCGTTGATGTCATCTTGTGCCTGTGACCTATAATTATCAATAGCATCTTGAAAAACTTTTATATCTGCTGTTGCTGTATCTCTTAAACTTTGCTTTTCTGCTTTTATTTCATCGCGTTCTGCTTGTTGACTTGCTCTTAATTCTGTTGCCTGTGCAATGTAATCTATTTTTTCAGTTTCAGCACTTTGGAATATACCGCCTTCATCGAGTGTAACAACTTCTACACCTTTTGTTCTTAGTTCATTTACTGCTTTGTCTAGTTCTGCTAGTCTACTATCTTGTTGAGCAATATCTACTTTGAGTTGTTCTCTAACGTTCTCTATTTGCTCTTGGTTGTAATCTATATCACCCTGTACTCTACTCCAGGCACCATCTCTGATATCTTCTTGTGCTTCAATACTGGTACTAATATCTACACTACCGCCAATGCCAAGAATTCTATCCTCTATTAAGTCAATTTTGTTTTCTTCTCTGTCTATTTGAGCATCTATTCTTTCTACAACTGCCACAGCATCACCTACATCTCCGGCTTGATCTGAAGCGGCTTTACTCAAATATCCGTATATACCTATGCTTGTAATAACCATTAGTATAACGACTGCGGTCGTGAGGTAGGTACGCAACATTATACTCGTTTCGTTCCAATATCTGTACAGCCAACTAGCAGTTAATAGTTTGCCTACTTCAAGTGTGCCAGCCATAACCGCAATACTCATA
>VMHT01069407.1_pt1 | contig 35122 bp, 49 predicted proteins | sample 4693611 | NCBI WGS metagenome assembly VMHT01 (sample SAMN12280063, study PRJNA550983) | marine metagenome | isolation source: seawater sampled from same location over 5 years 0.02-0.2 micron viral filtrate | place: USA: collected off the coast of southern California halfway between the port... ...
TAGAAGATTTAAAAGAGTATATATCCAGTACTTTAAGAACAGGATCTGCTGAAGATATAAGAGCACAGATTAAATATTTAAATAAAAAGCGTAAAAAACCAGACCAATATTTATTAGGTGTTGAATATATTGCAAGAGACGAAGATTATAAACCAGCAGATAAGTTAGAAGGAGATACACAACTGTATAAAATATTTCAAGATGGAGGATATGAAGGATCGGAAGAAGACTTTTATGAGAATGTGTTTCCTGATTTAGATCCAAGTTCACAGGAAATATTGTCTCAAGCTGGGTCTAAAGATGGGAGAATAACATTAGAGGGATTCGGAAAAGATTACTCAAACGATCCTTTTGCTGCGTTTGCTGGGATATCCAAGATTACTGGCAGTGACTCCGATATCTTTGGAGGCGTAGATAGAGACGAAGATGAAGATGAAGAAAAAGACGTAGCCGACTCATTCAGAATATTTGCTGATGATGATGACGATGACGAAGATGAATATGATGACCTATTCGGTGTAGGTTCATATAAGAAGAGTAAATCAGGACAAGAAATATTAAGCAATTACACCAAAGGTTTCAGTAGTTTCTTTTAACTTTACACATGTCAGATAAACGTAAAAAAGCAGCAAGTGTAGCAAAAATAGCTAAGGATAAATTGGCATGCAATAAAGCAAAGAAAACTCCTAAACATCCTACTAAGTCTCATGTAGTAAAAGCATGCAAGGATGGTAAAGAAAAGATTATAAGATTCGGTCAACAAGGTGTAAAAGGAGCTGGTAAAAATCCTAAAACATCAAAAGAAAAAGCCCGTAAGAAGTCTTACTACGCCAGACATAATGCACAAGACTCTAAACCAGATATATTCTCAGCTAGATATTGGTCTCATAAGGTGAAATGGTAAATAAAATTGTGTATGATTATAGTAAGAAGTAATTACTATTATGTCCGGTTTTTCTAAAGCCATAGAGTTAATTTGTAAGTATGAAGTTTATAACGAACAGTCCTATTGTGATCCAGTAAGTAATAAAGAACCTTACACATTTGGATATGGGACACAATACTATCCAGATGGATCACCAGTTAAAAAAGGACACCGCTGTACTCAGAAGAAAGCTTTAGACTTTTTATTACATGAATTATATGTAATTGATGCTGAACTAGATAAATTACAGCTAGATATTGATAGTTCAATGAGAGAATCTTTGATATCTTTTATACATTCAATAGGATGGGAAGCTTTTTTATACAGCAGTGTAGTTGATTATATCAGTGCTCAAAAGTACCATGCTGCCGCAGATGAGATGAATCGTTGGATATTTGACCATAATCATCAGGCATTAGGTCATCTATTACATAGAAGACAAGAAGAAACTACTTTATTTTTATCAGAACTAGATACCAATGTATCTGCGTTACCAAACATTCTTTTAACAGCTGTCAAAGAGTACTGCGGTCACCCAAATCAAATACAGGCACTGGTAAATTTAGAGCAGAGAATGAACCCTTATATACTTACTGAGTTCATGAATACCTTCGCAATTGAGGTAAAAGATATAGGACCTACTGTAGGAAACGACACATATTACGAACTTACCTATGGTGATTTTGATAGATAGGCGTAGAATAGGTGTAGAAAATAGTAACAACTAATGGAAAATTCAGTTGAGCCAAAAGCATTCCAACTGCCGTTAGAGCTACAGTTTTCCATGAGGAAAGCTGAGATGAGAGCCACCGAGATGACTTGGGATCAGCTTTACTTTGCCTTGTTAAGCTTGTATCACCAACGTCTAATGGAATGGTATGCTCTCAAGTCTCTTATGGCAGAAGAAAATGTTGATATAGATTTTGATGTTCCAACGGACATTGAACTATTAGATCTTGTCGCCAAATCTAAAAAACATCTTGAAGAAGAATTAGATGAAGACGACGATGAACCTCTAGCCATTTAAGTTTATTAGCCTGTTTAAATACCAATTAGCTTTCTTTAAGGACTCTGTTCCTCCTTTTTTACGTTCACGCCACATATACTTAGCTACATTACCTTTTAAATAACCACGGAATTCTTCTGGCGTAAGCTGTGCTTCTATTGCATCTATGCATTCCACAGCACCAGCTGCATAGTGCATTGGTTTATCTACAGGATCAAAAAAATGTAAAGGCTTTTCAAGAGAAGGCATAGGACAGAAGCCATCAGTACATTCTTCCATTGTCTTATTTACTTCCCTGTTTTCGAATTCGGAGAGCCTAACGCCAGTAAGAGGGTTTTTGGCCTCACTGAAACCCCTGGATACCTTTCCACTGCTTCCTCCATCGATGGAATATAACCCGTCATACCCGGTCTCTGACCCTCCAGTCCCAGATTCTGTCTCTCCATTCCCTCTTCGCATACTGCTAATCCTCGATTATACATATCATACAGAGGAATATCATTTTTTTCATTATCTATTTCAGTACCGAAATCTTCTACAGATAAACCTCTACATTTAACTTCGTCTTTAACGAAATCATTTAAAAAGTTAGTTGCACCAAGCATGACTATATAAGGTATGATTTCTTTCTCTTACAATGGTATCATGGCAAGATTCTATGATTCTACTTACGACCCTAGACAAGATTCAGGTACTTCTGGATCAGAGGTATCCGACTTAAATCCTGAGCAAGGGTATGATGTAGACCTACGTCGTATTGATATAGATAAACGTGGAGACGTGGAAGATATAAATGATGATCAAGGCAGAGTTAAAAAATTCTTTAAAGCAGCAAAAGCAGCTGGTTCCTTTAGACAAAGATCAGGTTTTGATGAACCTTCTTTAGGAGGACGTATACCTGTAGGTAAAGCTGATATAGGAGGTGTTGAGTTACCAAGTCTTAGAGGACGGAACTTTGGAGGACCTGGAGGAGGGTCTACAGAGTATGCAACTAAACCAAAACCACAGTTTGGTAAATCCTTTTATATGTAACTAAACACCTATAGGTTTGTTTATATTTTTTCTTTTCCTTTCTGGGTAATCAATATCACAAGGATTACCTCTATAAAATAACAATTGAGTAATGCCTTCATTGGCATAGATTCTATTAAATAAGGAGGTGCAATTACTAATTTGTAATGTTAAATAGCCTTCCCATCCACTTTCAGCTGGAGTTATATTACAGAAAATTCCTGACCTCGCATAACTAGATTTTCCAACAGCAACAACAGTAATATCTTTAGGTAATTTTAACTTTTCTTCTGCTCTACATAAACAATATCCAAAAGGGGGTAATATGAAGTATTTACCTCTCTCATCTTCGTGTAATTCAGTAGCTTTTAATATGTCGGAATCAAAATCTTTAGGGTCACAAGTGCCTGAGCCAGTACCTCCAAACAGTAAACATCTTTCTTCAGATAGACGTATATCATAACCATAAGAACCTAAGCCATAACTGAGAGTTTTCTTACCATCAATTTCCTTAATCTCCTTTGATACAAAGGGTTCTATCATGTTCTCCTTTTCAACAAGATGTTTAATTTCCCAGTCAGATAAGATACTCATAATCCCCTTTTGTGTTCTTCGAGTATATCTAATCTAACAAAGGAGTCTACCTTTTTCATCATAAATATCTATGAACTTTTCTATCATTCTTGAAGAGTCCTCTATTGGTGGTAAATATACAAGAAAGGATGTACAAGTTTTATGCGAACTAACACCTTTACTTGTATTTTTTAACAACGTAGGTGCAGTCTTTAATATACAAATAGGGAAGTCAAATATCTTTTGTTCGTATCTAATCATGTCCGGACAATTTGTAAAATAGAGTCCTTGTTTTACTTCTTTAGCTAACCACGATTTATATAACTTACGAAACCAAACTGCATGGGAAGAAGTTAAACTTGGAGATGATGCACGAGTCATCTTCCATTTATCATTTTTCTTGTCCCAAAAGTATGCACCACTTGGAGGAAAGAGATAAACATTACCGTACCATTGTTGACAATTAAGACTATCATCACTGGGTGTAAAGTAACTATCAGCCTCTACATATGTGTTTGCCACTTTTGAACTAGCTACATCTAATTCAATACCCTCTAATAGAGCATGAGCAGATGCAATTAGGTCGTAATTAGTAATTAATTCTAGATCTTCTTTCCTTTTGGTGACATCATGTATAGGCATTAATTAAGAGAGCAAGGAGATGCATCTACTTTATCGAAGTTATCATAATCAATCTCAACATATCTAATACCTTCATTATCTAATATCATGTAACCAGATACTTTTGCTGGATCAATTTGCTCTGCTTTATTTAATATTCTTTTTAAACTTTCACCTAAATCATCGTTATTAAGAGATTCACATAGACGTATATCTTCTCTAAGGTCATCTAATGTACACCAAGCATCTTTTTCTTGTGTTGGTATTAAACGCATAACACCAGGACCTTTAAGTTTCCAAAATTTTAAATACTGTTCTCCTTGATCAGCAAGTATGAATTTAATTGTTGTATCTAAAAAAGCAGCCTTTTCTGGGTCCATCTCTGGACCAATGACTGAGGCAATTAAGCGTTCTCTTCTGTTCATTTTTTTAATAGTCCCTGTCTGTTTAAAGAATCAAGTAATTTAGGCATTGGTTGATAAAGAACAACCATTTTTCCTAAAATACCACGCCTCTTTACTAATTTGCCATTACTATCTCTTACTTTATTAAACTCTCCTGACCTAATTAAATATTCAGCTACACAACGTAATCGTCTTTTTAAAGGTAACTCAGCTTTGGGAAACTTACCGCAAATAGTATCTGGCGTCATATCTTTAAAGGCGATTCGTAATCTGTTCGCTAAAGTCATATTTGAATTAGCATCTTCTTCCTCATAAGTTTTAACATTTTCTAGGTATCTTTTTAAACAACCAGTGTCAAATGAACCTTCTGGGGGTATAAACATTTCCACCTGTAATTGTAAAGATTCGGATAAGGTTTGTTTATAATTTTCTATGGTAACTTTTGTTATATCGATATTAATGAACCTGTGAGCTATCATGTTAATTTACCGGAACTAGTTGTTATATACATAGGTGAAGCTTTTTTACGATAATCTTGTGAATTAAAGTCTCTATTTTTAGCAAAAGATTGTACTAATTGGTTCCACGGTATTCTTATCAATGCTTTTCTACCTGAATCAGGAGAAGCATTTACATAATGTATACCTTCCACCCAACCTTTTTCAGGATTCTTTTTACCTAAAGCCATCCAATTACGAAGAGTCTGATCTGAAACTCCCAGTCTACGAGAGCATTCTTCGGTGCTAATGTATTCATCTGCAAATGCTTGAGGATTTAAAACATCTGTGGAACTGTTTTCATAACGACTATGCCAAATAGCCGATAAAATATTTTTTATACCCTTTAATTCCCACGCTATATCTTCCAAACCTTTACGTAATCCTGGACTCATGATACCACTCCTGTCGATTAGATGCTAATGTGAAAGTAAATAGTTTTTCAGTGATGGAAGAACAAGTACCTCCTAGTCAGCCACCAGTTAATCCTCAGATTACTCCGGAACAATTAGCACAAATGAAAGCTCGTGCTAGAGACCTGGCTATACAACAAACTTTAGCTCAAAATGCACCTGTTTCGCCACCTCAACCTCAAGTAATTTATGTTAGAAGGAATCTAACACTTGCAGAGATAGTTATTATTTTACTTTTGTCTTGTGGTTTAGTTACTGGAGTTCAATTTACTTGGAATATTGTTAATGACTTTCTGCCAAGATTAGAGATAAATATTAAATAAGAGCTAGAATACTGGATCTATAATTGTTAAATAAGCATGCATATTTATAGGTCGTGGCAAATCGTAGAATTAGTGAATTACAAGAACAAGCTGGTCTCTTATTAGCGGATGCTGATCTATTAACGGTTGTTCGTGTATCTGAACCTGATCCTGCATTAAAAAATAAAAAGTTAACAATAGCAGGAACAAAAGCGTATTTAAATATTCATTATTTACCTAAAACAGGTGGCACTGTCAGTGGAAACGTAATAATTGAAGATGATTTAACTGTTTCTGGCACAACAACCACTTCAGGATTAGTAGTAAGCAATGAAGCAAATATTAGCGGAATAGTAGTAAAACAGAATGTAACCGTTACTGGAACGGTCAGCGGAACAAATATTACTGGTGGATCTATATTAGGTACTACTATTCAGGCAGTAACCTTCACTGGAGGAGTGGTTAATGCGGTAAGTGGTAAGTTTACTACTGTAATAAGCGGAGCTACGATTACTGGGGATACTGCAAACTTTACCAATGTCACAGCTCAGGATTTTACTGTAGCAGATGACTTTATAGTTGCTGATGACGTTACTATCGGTGGAGATGCCACAGTTACTGGGACTATAACTGGATCTACTATTACCGGTACATCTCTTTTATTTACTAATGCAACTGCGACAAACATCACAGGAACCACAGTAACTGGAACCACTGCTAATTTCACTACAGTTAATGCAGTTGATTTAAATGTATCAGATGATTTATTAATAACTGATGACGCCGCTGTAGGAGGTGATCTAACCGTTACTGGAAATACTTCTTTATTAGGTAATACAGATGTAGGTAATGCGACCAGTGATACTGTAACTTTCACAGCCCGTGCAGATTCTGACGTAGACCCAGCTACTAATGATACTCATGATTTAGGAGATCCTTCCCTTAGATGGAAAGGAGTGCATGGTGTTACTCTTACAGCTACTACAGGAACTATAACCAATGTCACGGCAACAAATATTACAGGTACTACCATCACTGGTACTAATGCTTTATTTACTAATGCAACCGCAGTCAACATCACAGGTACTACTGTTACTGGTACTTCTGCTTTATTTACAAATTCCACAGCAACAAACATAACAGGAACCACAATAACTGGTACTACTGGATTATTTACCAACGTAACGGCTCAAGATTTTACTGTAGAAGATGATTTTATAGTTGCTGATGACGTAACTATCGGAGGAGATGCAACTGTAACAGGAACCATAGAAGGTAAAGGAACTATATCAGGTGCAATAATAACCGGTGGAACTAAGATATTATCTCCACTAATAACAGGTGCCACTATCGTTGGTACTACTACAGTTTCAGGTGCCACTGTTACAGGTACTCATGCACTATTTACTAATGCGACTGCAACCAACATTACAGGAACTACGGTAACAGGAACTACGGCTAATTTCACTACAGTTAATGCAGTTGATTTAAACGTAACTGATGATTTATTAATAACTGATGATCTAGGTATTGGAGGAGATTTAAGTGTCACCGGTAATACCACTCTTTTAGGTAATGCAGATATAGGTAATGCAACCAGTGATACTGTTACTTTTATAGCTGGCATAGATTCAGCAGTTGTTCCTGACGCAACAGCTAATAATAGAGATTTAGGAAGTAGTTCTAAAACCTGGAGAGCACTCTATGCAACTACTTTAGAGTCGACTACTGGAAATATAACTAATATCACCGCAACTAATATCACCGGAACCACAATTACAGGAACCACTGTTAAATATACAAACATAACCGGTGTAAATGTAATAGGTACTACTTTAGTAAGTGGTGCCACAGTCACCGGTGATACCGCTAACTTCACCAATGTAACGGCTCAAGATTTTACTGTAGCAGATGACTTTATAGTTGCTGATGACGTTACTATCGGTGGAGATGCCACAGTTACTGGGACTATAGAAGGGAAAGGAACTATATCCGGAGTAACAGTCACTGGAACCCACGGTAAATTCACCAATCTTACAGCTACAAACATTACTGGGACAACAGTCACAGGAACCAGTGCTTTATTTACAAACGCAACCGCCACAAATATTACAGGTACTACCGTTACTGGTGCTTCTGCTTTATTTACCAATGCAACAGCAACAAATATAACTGGAACTACAGTTACAGGTACTCATGCACTATTTACCAATGCCACAGCAGTAAATATAACTGGAACCACAGTAACAGGAACTACGGCTAATTTCACTACAGTTAATGCAGTTGATTTAAACGTAACTGATGATGTAGTAATTACTGACGACTTAACTGTTACTGGAGTTATTGAAGGTAAAGGTACAGTATCGGGTGCCATTATTACAGGTGGAACTAAGATATTATCTCCACTAATAACAGGTGCCACTATAGTTGGTACTACCACAGTATCTGGGGTAACGGTTACAGGTACCCATGCTTTATTCACTAATGCCACAGCTACTAATATCACAGGTACTACAGTTACAGGTACTCATGCACTATTTACTAATGCGACTGCAACCAACATTACAGGAACTACGGTAACTGGTACAAGTGCTCTGTTCACTAATGCAACAGCGACAAATATAACAGGTACCACGATTACAGGTGGAACTATAAAAATGAGTGGTGATACTGTTGCTACTCAAACCTTTGCTGAGGATAGTTCGATTGTGTTTGCAATTGCTCTAGGTTAACCTCTCATAAAATAGAGAAAATATCGATTAGGTTTTATAAATAAATGGCTCGTTTCATCTCAGTCTGTCGAGCAGGTATTACGAATAATTCCACCGTTGCTTCACAACAAGCAGTAATTACAGGTTCAACAAATTCGAGTGGAGTACCTGCATCTACTTACGGAGTCATCCTAAGTGTTTTAGCTTCTAATAAAAATGCCAATTCACAGAATGTGACTGTAACTTTGTTTAAAGGAGGAGTTGGAGGCACAGCTACTTCTTTAATCACATCTGGTGTAGTACCAGCCCAATCTTCCTTGGAGTTTATGACAGGTAACAAACTAATAGTTGAACCTAATGATGTCATAAAAGCTTATGGAAGTACCAACGCTGTGATAGATATCACAGTTTCGTACATGTTGAATCCTCAAGATACCAGTATTTAATTATGGGATACATAGGAAATGTTACACAGAGCTTTAATGTAAGCTCAGCTATGATCGAAGATCAGGCAATAATTCCTGATAAGATAGCAAACTCTGGTGATTTTGCATTTCCAGCTGATATAAGATTGAAGGATGCAGATGCTTCTAATTATGTAGGTTTCCAAGCTCCTTCTACGGTAGGAACAAACATAGTATGGACATTGCCTTCTGCAGATGCAGGTGCTTCAGGTTATGCGTTAGTATCTAATGCGTCTGGTGTTCTATCTTGGGCAGCAATGTCAGGTGGTGGCCTAAGTTCCGATGCACAAAAGAACACAGTAGGTGGTACCAATGCAGGTGATTCATTTGATGGAACGAATGCAATAGAAAATACTCTCTTTGGCTATGATGCTGGAACAGCTATAACAACCGGAGATTATGTAACTGCTGTAGGATACAGAGCTGGCAAAAGTATAACTACAGGTGGTTATGCCACTCTACTTGGAAGAGATGCTGGTAAAGCTATTACTACAGGACTCTCAAACGTAGCTGTAGGAATGGGAGCTCTTGAAGCTTGCACTACTGGTGGTAATAATATAGCCATAGGTAGTGCAGCAGTCCGTACAATAACAACTGCTAATGACAACATTGGAATTGGATATTCAGCATTACAAAACACAACATCAGGATATCAAAATATAGCAATAGGAAACAATGCTTGTTGGTCGGGTTCTTTAACTGGAAATCGTAATGTAGTAGTCGGATATTATGCTGCTACAAAAATTACTTCGGGAAGTTATAATTTAATCGCCGGAGCTCAGGCTGGATCAGAGATTACAACTGGTAATTACAACACAGTTGTAGGCTATCAAGCTGGTAATGCTATTACAACAGCAAGTAACAATTCCTTTTTTGGTTACCTGTGTGGAGATGCAGTAACAACTAGCGGGTATAACGTCGCAATGGGTAATGAGGCTCTATCAGGATTAACTACCGGATCTTCACATACAGCTATTGGAAGAGGAGCTAGTAAGACTGTCTCGACAGGTAATTATTCAACAGCTGTAGGAAATAATGCTTTACTTAATGCCACTGCTGGTTTCAATAGTGCTTTTGGAACTAGTGCTTTACAGACTTGTACCACTGGTGAAATAAATACCGCTATAGGTCAAAGTTCGCTTGATTCACTGTCAACTGGAGTTAGAAACGTTGCAGTAGGTTATCAAGCTGGTAGTGATTTAACAACTGGATCAAGAAATACTTTTCTTGGAGAATATGCTGGTACAACAGGACAATCAGGCAGTAGAAATATATGTATAGGAAATAATGCAGCCCCAAGTTCATCCGGTGTTTCTAACGAAGTAACCATAGGTGACACTAATATCACTAAGTTCAGAGTTCCAGGTCTTAACTTTGTAGTTAAAGATTCTACAGCTACTGATAACTATGTTTTAACAGTAGATGCCAATGGAGAGTGTGGATGGGAAGCAGCAGCTGGTGGTGGTGTAAGTTCTGATTCTCAAGAAAACACAGTAGGTGGTACTAATGCTGGAAATGCAATAGCCAGTGGTGGTGTATCAAACACTTTCTTCGGTGCTTCTGCTGGGAGAAATACTAGTACTGGCGATAGAAACACAGCTATAGGTAGGTACACTCTTTATAATGCCACTACTGCTACTGACAATACGGCTGTTGGTTATAATTCTCTTTACGCAGCAACAGGTGATAAGAATACTGCAGTCGGATCTTACGCTGGAAGAAATATTACATCAGGTACAGGCAATACAGTTATGGGATTTCAAGCTGCAGATCAACTTACAACAGGTAATAGCAATACCGTAGTGGGTCACGAAGCATTAGAGAACTGTACAACTGGTGCTTACAATACTGTTGTTGGTTTGTCTGCAGGTCAGTCAATAACTACTGGTGGTCAAAACACACTTATGGGACTGTACACAGGAGATGCAATAACAACCGCACAAGAAAACACACTTATGGGTGCTCATGCTGGTGGAAGCCTGACAAATGGTAGTTATAACACAGTGGTAGGTAAGAGTGCATTACAGAACAGCAATTCTGGTGCTTACAACACAGCAATAGGTAATCAGGCCATGTGGTATGGTTCAGCTACAGGCAATCATAATGTAGCTATTGGTAACGCTGCAGGTGCTTATATCACTTCTGGAACAAGAAACGTAGCTGTAGGTAATTATGCTTTAGATTCAAACACATCTGCAAGTGATAATACTGCTGTTGGTTATGAAGCTTTACCAGCAAACACAACAGGTAGCAATATAACTGCTGTTGGTTCACTTTGTTTGGCAAATGCTGCAACTGGTGGTGGTAATGGTAATACTACTGCTGTAGGTTGCAACGCTGGAAGATATGCTACTGGTGCAAATAATTCTACTTTAATAGGGTATCAAGCTGGTCATAGAATTACTGGTGGTGATGACTATACATTTGTTGGATACCAGGCTGGTGGTTCACTAGCTGGTTCTGACACTACAGGACAAAGTAATAATGGGTTTGGGAATACTGCTTTAGGTAGGCTTACTTCGGGAACACATAACGTAGCCCTTGGTAAAGCTTCAATGACCAACCTTACTACAAGTAGTAGTAACGTAGCTGCTGGTAACTATTCAATGCAAAATACTACAACTGGAGGAAGCAACGTAGCTATTGGTTACGGAGCTATGCTTTCCAGCACAACTGGACATAACTCTGTAGCTGTTGGATTTGAGGCTTTAGAAGATATGACAACTGCAGCTGACAACACTGCTGTTGGTCATTCATCAGGGAAGAATATAACAACAGGTTATAAAAATACTGCAGTTGGTCAAAATTCATTAGTATCAGCAACAACACATTATCAAAATACAGCCATTGGTTATGATACACTTCATGATTGCACAGGAAATAATAATACTGCTGTTGGATTTCAGGCTGGTCAAAATATAACAAGTGGATCTAATAATGTCACTATTGGATGGCAATCTGGTACTTCTCTCACTACTGGTAGCAGAAGTTGCATAATTGGTTATCTAGTTAATGCCTCAGGTGCTACTATTGGTGATGAATTAGTTGTACATGCTGGTAATGCTACAGTTACTGCTTTTGGTAACGGTACAGCTTTTCTTGGAGCACATAGTGCTGGAGGTGGTGCTGGGGCTGTTTACAGAAGTCAAAATAGTTCTTCCTGGAACACTACATCTGATGAAAGAATTAAAAAAGATATTACTGATAATACAGATGGATTATCAATTATTAACCAAATAAAAGTTAGAAACTTTAAATATAGGACTGAAGATGAAATTACAGTAGATTCATTAAAACCTTATTCAAGAATAGACTGTGGAACTGGAAATCATATTGGTGTGATTGCTCAAGAATTAGAGACAGTTGCTTCACAATGCGTATCAGATGAGACTACAGGACTTAAATCAGTTGATACTGATGAATTATTCTGGATTATGTTGAATGCAGTTAAAGAATTATCAGCAAAAGTCACAGCCCTCGAAGCAGCTTGATATAAATAGGGTTTTGCCCCTTTAAATTTATAAATAAGTAGACTATAATTTGTTTAGATAAATATTATACAATGTCCTGTAATCTTGACGAAAAAATCGCAGAGCGTACTGAAGAGTTTAAAGCAGCGATTGATGAACATAATGAAGCGTTAGCTACGCTTAATTCTCTAAAAGAAAAAATAGTAATACTGCAAGGACGTCTGACAGAACTACAATCTTTAAAGGATGATTCTACAGAAAAGAGTGAATCCGTCTCTCCAGAAGTTGCGTGATTTAAAATAAGAGATAAGTAAACAATTAGGGTAGGAATTTGTCTTATATTGGCCAGAGACCAGTCGTAGGCAGATACATTAAACTTGATCAAATATCTAGTGGGTTTAATGGATCTAGTACCAGCTTTAGCATGACAGCTGGCAGTCAAGCTGTCTCCCCTGGCACAGCAAGAAATTTATTACTTTCATTAGGCGGTGTAATACAAGAACCAGATACGGACTACACTGTCCTAGGATCTACGCTAACCTTCACCACAGCTCCAACTGCTGGATCATCCTTCTTTGGAGTGGTCTTTGGTGATATGCAGTCTATTGCTACACCTAGTGATGGAACTGTTCTACCAGCGTCTATAGCTAGTTCTGGTGATTTTGCATTCCCAGCCGATGTAAGGTTAAAAGATTCTGATGGATCACACTACGTAGGATTTCAAGCTGCCTCTACAGTAAGCAGTAACGTAGTATGGACATTGCCTTCTGCAGATGCGGCAGCTTCAGGTTATGCGTTAGTATCTAATGCGTCTGGTGTTCTATCTTGGGCAGAGATGACCAGTGGCATAACAATACAGGAGGAGGGTAGTTCTTTATCTACAGCTGCAACTACTCTTAACTTTGTAGGGTCCAGTGTAACTGCAACAGGTTCTGGTGCTACAAAGACTATTACGGTTACTGGTGGTGGTGTTACATCTGATGCTCAGGAAAACACAGTAGCTGGTACAAATGCCGGATCTTCGTTCAGTGGTACGGATGCTCTAGATAATACTCTTTTTGGATATGATGCTGGTGCGGCAATAACAACTGGAGATAATAATACTTTCTTTGGACACTCTGCGGGTAAAGCAGTAAATACTGCAGCGGGGAATACCTGCATCGGGTATGATGCTGGAAAATCTATGACTACTGCTGAGAAAATGGTAGCTATAGGAACTTATGCTTTAGATTCTCAACAGACTGGATATGGAAATGTTGCTTTAGGGTATGCCGCTTTAAATGGTTCAACTACAGGTCAGAGAAATATAGCTATTGGCTATTACGCCATGGCTTATGGAAATCTCACTAGCAGTTCACTAGGAAATATAGCTATTGGTGAAGGTGCTCTAGTGAGTGCTAGGACCGGCTCTCAATACAATATAGCTATAGGTTATGAAGCTGGATATAATGCAACGACTAATAATAATAACATACTGATTGGATCTAGTGTCGCTAGATATGCGAGTGGTACTTCTTTTAGTGGTGCTAGCAACGTAGTTATGGGTAATAGTGCCTTTTATTCAGCTACTAATGCTGAATTAAACGTTGCTATTGGCCAGTCTGCAATGAATTCAATCTCATCTGGAGATTTTAATGTCGTGGTGGGAGCTTCAGCCGGAAGAGATATTACAACCGGTAATAAAAATGTTCTTGTAGGTTATGAAGCTGGTAATACAGGTACAAACGATCTTACAACTGGGGCGAACAATATAATCATAGGTTATGAAGCTGCTGCTAGTTCAGCAACAGTTTCTAACGAAGTAACCATAGGTGACACTAATATCACTAAGTTCAGAGTTCCAGGTCTTAACTTTGTAGTTAAAGATTCTACAGCTACTGATAACTATGTTTTAACAGTAGACGCCAATGGAGAGTGTGGATGGGAAGCAGCAGCTGGTGGCGTTAGTTCTGATGCTCAAGGCAACACCGTGGGTGGTACTAATGCTGGAGATAGCTTTAGTGGTACGGATGCTGTTAAAAATACTTTATTTGGATACAATGCTGGAACTGGCATTACCACAAAGGATAACAACACTGCTTTTGGATATGATGCTTTAACTGGTGATGGAGGTAATAATACTGCTTTTGGCTATGAAGCATTAAAAGTTAATGCTGGCAGTTCATTTTTAATGAATGTAGCAGTAGGAGGTCAGGCTTTAAAGGCTTTAACTACTGGAAATCAGAATGTGGCTGTTGGACAAAGTGCTGGAATAGCAGCAACAACAGGTAGCAGAAACACTTTAGTAGGTTTAAGTGCTGGTACTGCACTAACAACTGGTGGTTATCATACTTTTATTGGCTGGAACTCAGGTTATAAACAGATAACTGGATATGCCAATACAGCCGTTGGATATTATTCTTTATGGAACTCTACTGAATCAGAATATAACGTAGCGATAGGATATAGAGCAGCATTAGATATAACCACTGGAGACAATAATGTAGTAATTGGAACTGATGCTGGTAATACAGGAACAAACGATCTTACAACTGGTTCTAATAATATTCTTATAGGACACGATGCTGCTGCAAGTTCGGCAACAGTAAGTAATGAAGTAACTATTGGTGATACTAATATTACTAAGTTCAGAATCCCTGGTATTAACGTAGTCTTAAAAGATAATGGTGGTACTCCAACTGACGGACACGTACTAACAGTTGACTCTAACGGAGAAGCTGGTTTTGCTATTTCGAGTTTAGCTAGTGATGCTTTCAACAATACTGTTGGTGGTACAGATGCACTTACAAATGCAAGTAGTGGTACAGATGCTAATACAGCTTTTGGTAAACAAGCTTTAACAGCACTTAATGGAGGACAATATTCTGATGCTTTTGGTTATCAAGCTTTAAGGGTTGTTACTACTGGAATTTACAACGCTAGTTTTGGTTGTTTTTCTGGATATAGTGTTTCAACAGGAAGTGATAATACTTTATTAGGATATTACTCTGGTAATAACATTACTACAGGATCTAATAATATTGTTATTGGTAAGGCTACAACCGCTTCTTCAGCTACGGTTTCCAACGAAATTACTTTGGGTAATAGTAGTATCACGAAGTTCAGAATACCCGGTCTTAACTTCGATGTAGATTCGTCTGGAATAAATATTACAGCTGCTACTCCAGAAATTTCTTTTAAGGCTAATAGTGTTGCAGATGCAGGGCAAATAAAAGTATATGAATCAAGTGGTGGTGGAGCTATGGGATTCCTTACCAAAGATACTAGTGGTACTGAGACTGAGCGTTTCCGTGTTAACCCAGATGGAAGATTTTTAGTAGGTACTTCTGTTGAAACTTTTGCAAGAGTTTGTTTTAAAGTTTCTGCTAATAATGAGCAACCATTTTCTATAAATGATTCTAGTAATACAAGTACTATGACATCTAGGATTGGATTTAGAACAGGTAATAATCAAGTTGGCACAATTAAATCTAGTAGTAGTGCAACACAATACAATACAAGTTCTGATTACAGATTAAAAGAAAATGCTGTTTCAATATCTGATGGCATTACAAGAATTAAAACTTTAAAACCTTATAAATTTAATTGGATTATTGATGAAACAAATACACCTGTAGATGGATTTTTTGCACATGAGGTAAGTGGTGTTGTTCCAGAAGCAATAAGTGGTACGAAAGATAAAGTAGCAGATGCTGCGGATGTAGCTAGAGGTGATGCAAATGAAGTCGGTGATCCAGTTCATCAACAGATAGATCAAAGTAAACTTGTACCTTTACTTACTGCTGCATTGCAAGAAGCTATAACAAAAATAGAAGTATTAGAAACAAAAGTTGCAACGCTAGAAGCAGCATGATGGATCTTATTGAACTAATTTACTTATTTTGTTTTGCTCTTGTGGTTGGAGCTGCATTTGCATTCATGTATAGATCAATGGACCTGGTATTTAAAGAATTAGATAAACCAAAACGCCCTATACATCCAGAACTAAAAGATGTGAAAGACGGAGATGAGTTGTTAGTATTCAGAATTAAGGAGGATACTACCGAAGAAAACTTGCATTAAGATTTCCAAAACCTATAATATATGTATATAAGAAATTATTAGTAAACATGGAAGAAAGGACAGCTGATGAAGTTGCAGCAATTTTCTCTGCTGCCGGAGATAGTGTAACTCTCATAAATACGGACACAGCAAAAGAAACTAATGAAACCGAAGATGAATGGAAAGCTCGCATCAAACGTAATGTGGAGCATCTTGAAATTATTAAAGCTTACAAGAAAGTAGATGAAACTACTTCTATTTGGACTTCGGAAGATTTCACTGCCATAGACGCAGCTATTGTTACTGGTAAAGCAGTATACGAATAATGCTTAAGAAGATAATTACAGTATTAGTTTTTGTTAATACTTTTTTTCTATTAGGAATTATTGGAGGTGGTTTTTATGCTTACAAGTATGCAACCAGTGGTAGTTTAGAAAAGCTAATAAAGAATAGAGTTATGGGGGATATTCAGAAAGTTTTACCCAATGCCATAGAAGATAAACTACCTTCTAAAACAGGAGTATCTATTCCGTTCTAATGAGTATTCCAGTTATATCTATACCAGATATAACGGTACCTAATATTTCTGTTGATATCGTTCCTCCTGTAAGAGTCTTTGGAGGTTATGTGACTCATCCTTCCTTTAGTGAACCTTCTTTACTATTACCTGGATGCTATAAAACACATAGAGACGCTGATAAAAATTCTAATCTTATAAATGTAGATCCTACAGGTACTTTCTGGAGTTGTCCATGGGGAGAAGTGGGAGAAATAACTCCTATTGAGTATGATTCTTCTCGTGTAATTTATGCTATACCAGAAGAAGAAGTAAAGAAAGAAGAGCAAGTAATACTTAAAGAGAAAACTACAGTAAAGAAGATACCAAAAAAGGAGGATAAAGTATTCTTTCCTCCTTGTCCTGATCCTAATTCAAAACTCCGAGTAGGTTCGTGGGCTAATGAGAAGAGAATGGAAAGAGTTAAATCGTTTGAATATAATGAAGATAAGACAGAATGCCTAGTGGTTTGGGAGGATGTGATCTATCGTGATCAATGGATTCCAGAAACTACATTAATACTCAATACTGTAGTCATAGCCTCTATAGCAGCGGGGTCACCCGCCATAATTAATCTGATAAAAGGTCTGACAAAGAATCTCGTAAAAAAATTTACTGCTTCTCGGAAGAAACAGAATGATAGTGAGACTCAATCTGATTAGGTTTCGGGGTTAAAAAAATATCTTTACAAACTTGGAAAAATGGTGAGTTGGATTTTACATTTATACCTTTCTGCATTAGTTCACCACAATGTTTTACCCTAGCTACGTGCCATTCTAATTCTAAGTTTTTTAGTTTTTGTTTTTGAATACCTATTTGTGTTGAAGCCGCATCTTTGCATAACTTACCAAGTTTTCTATCTAATGGAATACTGAAATTTAATGTGATTCCTGTTCCTAAAGAATAAGAATCCTTGTTAGTGCCTGAATAATTCTGCTGCCAATAAAGAATATTACCGGGGTTGTCTGGTGTTCCATCTCCTATGGCATTACCACTATCATCGAAATCTCCTACTATATCTGTCGGGTCATACACTGGTGTTTCATATCTATGATCAAAAGGTTTTTGAAAGTTTGTATTGAATGTTGAGAAGGGAGTAATATTCATCATAGGTCCCTGACAGACTATGTTTCCACCATATTGGTTGGTATGAAAATTTCCATTATTGACATTATAATTTTGATTCGTGACGCTTCCTGTATTCGACTGGCTTACCGCATTAGCTAACACAGGTGTAGGAGAAAGTAGTAATAGTAAGGCTACTTTTGAAAAATTGATTGCGTGACTGTCACGCTTTCCACGGTTATGTTTCTGGTTATTGTGGTGACATTGGAAAGCCCTGGACCCATGTAACTTTCGGTCATTTGAAAAGGAGCTCCGTTCTCTGTTTGTTTCCATGTTGGCTTTGTATTGAAATCTAAACCAGTCCATGAATAACTAACCCCATCTGTAGTTCCCGTTGTTTGAACAGCACTTGGTACCATATTACCGCTATTCTGCATCTCTATGCCAGTGCCAGCTAAACTATAGCTATACCCTGAATTATAGTCTTTTGAAACCACAGATTCAACTATTACCTGACTGGTAGTGGTTGTAGAATTCATGGTTCCGGTAGTAAAAGCACCAGTGATAGGCTGGGCTTTTAGCGGGATAGGTATTAATAAACACAGCAGTAGAAGCCGTTTCACTAGTCTAGAGTAAGTCCGACTACAAATTGACCGGTTACGCTAGTACCCGCCCCTCCCGCTACTATTGTCAAATCACTTTTCGTGTCGATGGTACCTGCAAGTGACCCTGCTGTACCTGCACTTGTACTTGTAAGGTCTCCGAATGGTGAAACTTCTCCCACTGTTAAACTTGTAGCTACTGTATCTCCGGCGGTATAGCTAGAGCTGAAACTGAACGCATCCCCTGCTGTAAGTTGAGAGGCTGTAATTGGTGTATATGCATTTACTCCGTTCGTACTCGCTCCTAGACCACCCACTGATCCCGTAGTTGTTCCATCTGTAGTATTAACTCCTGTACCACTAATACTCATTGAGTTACCGATTCTATCTGCTGCAGTGGCCGCAGCATTTACGTCCAGCTTTACTGACGATGAAATCGAGTGATAGATATTACTTCGAGCCATAGTAGGGAAAGACAGTAATATTAATAATGATAAATACTTCAACATTTTATTTTATAGACAAGTATTGATTAAATTCTATCATCGCCAATTAATACCCGATCTTTATAATAATTGTTCAAAAGCCACGAGCTGCTATTGATCTTGTATTCTCCTCCTACTCCCCACTGAAATGTAACTCTTTTATTGTCATTATATGCGTCTAATTCGGGAGTATTACCAACTATCCTGTCTCCTCCATTAGCAAAGATAACTCTCTCAGCTATTGATAAACATTTCTCTATAGCTCCACAGGCAGTTTTATCTGAGTCATCCCAGTTTATAACCATTGAAACCATGTCCAAATGTTTAATTATATTGGATCTTTCATCCCAATCTTGAAACGCTTGTTTCTTTTTATTTATTAGCCATTCATCACTGTTTAAACCAATGACTAAAAAGTCAGATAATGCACTTGCTGCTTTGAAGTATTCGATATGTCCACTATGTATGGGATCGAATCCTCCTGTCACTAGCGTTAGTTTGTCTACGAACATAATTAACAATCATTAAAGGATTTAGCGATTTCTCCTCCAACATCTGCACCTTTATTACCACCAAACATTGCGACCCATCCAGCGGCTAACCAGCCTACTATAGGGATTTGGGATAAAGCTGGAGCAGCTTGAGCTCCAATAGATGTTCCTACTAATCTACCCGTGGATTCTCCAGCTCCTTCAGTTTTTATACAAGCAATCAATTCATTAGAGATTCCTTCTCCAACTTTGGTAGACGATTTACCAAGTAAAGTATCCTCTTCATACAAATCCACTTCTTCTTGTTTACCTCCGAAGAGACCTTTAGGAGTAGATGTTCTTGTACGAGTTATAAATTTCTTTGGATCGTTTGCTTTATAAGAAAGAGTGTAGCCACTTTTGGTTGCAGTTAAGCGATAGGAAGTGTAAGGACCTACCGGTATGTTAAAGGAGGGAATTTTTTTATGACTTGATGTACTTACTACATAAGTAATCAAGGATATATTTGATGCACCTAGTAAAACAGCAAGAGAGATTGATAAGAAAGATTTTCTTTTATTCTCTCTGTTGCTATACATTTTTCTTAGTATCAGTAGTTATTTTTAAAGGAGCCTGTTCTATACGTATGATCTGTGTAGGTATAGAGGATGGTTTAGACCCATCTTTTCCATCTTTCTTTTTCTTACCTACATCCACCGAAAATGTGGCTAGGCACCCCGTAAAGACGCTGGCGATGAAAGTGATATCCTTGGGTCCACCATCCTTTGCTAGACCTGGAAAAGAAACATAATTTAAAGAAATTATAAATCCAGCCCAAACCATAACGCCCAAGCGTATGAAGGTTCCTAGAATTTCTAGTTGTTCTTCTTTGTCATCAATAACCTCTTTTAATTTGGAAAGAGGATTTTTTGATTCTTGTTTTTCTTTTGTAGCTTCCATATATAAACATAATGCTACATTAATTTTAAGCTATTACTTCTTTGTAGTAGTAAAGCCTAATCCTTTTTTGACTATAGCTAGAGCTGCATCATCTAGTTCTGTTTCTGTAGATTCAACTAATTTTTGTAGTAAATCAATCACCAGCTTCTTCACTTGTGATGAGGTGGCAAATTTGATTAATATCGGACGGATTAAAGCAATCATTGTTTTATATTGTTAACACTCCTATTCTAAGACCTTTTTTTGTAAAAGAAAAATGATTTATGTTCTTCGGATATCACCCAAGGAATGTCCTCATGGGTTGCAAACCATTTCTTATATATTCTAAATAATTGATCTGATTTTGCACCTTCAGCTCTAAACACTAAAGAATCTCCATCAGGTATCTCTTTTATCCAATTTTTCGCTGCGTTTACAGCTATACGTAAAGCTTTTACATCTCTCTTCTTAGGATAAAAGTGGTTTAATTTTTTCACTCTTTTACGTTTAGTTCTTTCATTTATCCAATCATTTAAAGCTCTATTACTTTTAGAAGCCACCATTCCTACCAACCAGAAATATTTTCCATTAGGGAATTTAAAAGGTCTTCTTATTACTTTGAATTTATCCCCATTGGATAATTTATCCGTTATTACTTTCTTTTTTCTGCTTAATTTACACGTCATACACCTTACATTGAGGTAGATAAGGCATTTGCTCACATGTTCTCTCAAATTTAGCAGTTAATCCTCCTTTGTTATTTTTCTTTGCTTTTCCGTCCAATAATAAGTTGTAGAGTTTTGCAGCGTTCATTTTTATTGTGTGGTAGTGTACTCTGTTAAAAATGCAGGGAAAGGATCTTCAGGCTGTCGTTCTCTACTCCAGGCTGTTTTCCATTCAGTAAGAGAGTGATCATGAGTATCGTCTCCAGTGAAGTTAGTAGTTGTGTCACATATTATTGCGTCATCTCCATCAGCATCAGGATTGTCTTCATAAATAAGTCTAGAGAAGTCTTCTGTAAGTAGTAAAGGAAAGGGGTCTGAAATTTCAATTACTATACCTACAGCATAATCTATTGGTTCATTTCTAACACTAGATATACAGATTAAATACTCTCCTATTGGTAGAGTAAAGTACCTATCATCACCTCTGTCTAATCTCCTTGGATCAAAAGTGTTATAAGTATCTGATTGTGCTCCTTGAACAGTTCCTTCATATGGATATTGTTTAGACCCATCAGCAGTGCTTATTTGACCTATACTATCCGCTCCAAAAATAGCTCTTCCTTGTATGGGATTCCTGTTTAAATCGTAGGCAGATATATTTATAAACTTAGGTTTAATTGAACCGTTAGCAATTATTATCCACCCACTCTGTTCTAGTGTTACTTTAAACCAATGATTGGTTGTACCTCCTCCGTATCCTCCAGAATTTACTCTATTTTTAGATCCTAGATTACCTCTTAGATAACGTATAGAAGTCTGTGTAAAAGATCCTATGGGTAAAGGATCTTTCACTGTTCTTTGTCGTTGTGTTAATTGATTACGAGCCACTCTCTATCTCTATACCTACCCTTCATCATAATCTGGAGCAGCCTCTACGTGCAAAGGATGTGCGATAGTTGCCTTATAAGCATCTCTAATTATTTCCTGATCTCTGTTTAACATACGAGCTTTAGATATTCTCATCAATTTCTCAGCATCAAAATCAATGTGAAAAGGAGTTAATTTAGAAGGAGGAAAACCTACATTCCAACTGGATATCATATGCAAAGGATTACCACACCATGGATTTCCACATAAACGTGTCACACTCATAGCCCCTATATCACCCCATGCACATTGGTAAATAGCTTTATGTGCATTTACGTTTTCTGATTTTTGTCTACTGTAAAAAGTTCTATAGGAGGGAAAACATACACGATTAGGGCTTTTATTACCTGTTAATTTCATATTCCAGCATTCATCAGGCTCTCCTATCTCTACTTTTTTCCAGAGTTTATAATATTTATTTTTAAAATCATTAGCCAGAAAGTTTAAATCAAAGCCACATATATTGGATTTAATCTTAAGTACGCACTCATAACACCAATGATTTTCTATATCCCTTATTTCATGTCCATGGGGACATTGATATCCACGATAATAACCATGCTTATGTAACTCTGAATCATTTAATTCATGGATGTTTTTTACATGTCTGAAGTTCGTAGTTTCAAACGTTTTTATTACATTAGCCATTATATTTTAAATCCTGAAGCCATTATCTTTTTATTATTAGGTGTCTTATAAGTCTCAATCAAAGGAGTCCTGTTATCTCTAGTTTCTCCTAGGTGTTGTACGCTATGAGCATCAGGAGAGATTCCCATCCTTAAATAATAAACAATACGGTGAACCATATACACTTCGTTATCTATGGAGACCATATAATAACCAGTTGATTTGTTTAACTTACCCACTGGATCACCTGGACTGTTACTAGCCTTATTTACACGCCAAACTAATCCGTTTGGACACTGATTTGACAGCTTAAATAACTCGTTCAGCCGCCAAATTGGGGGCATTGGTTTATAATTTCTTGACATAAAACTGTGAATGAACTAATTTTCTTTTTGATTTTAACTTAAATAACAATTTGTCAATAATGTAATGTTTATTCGCTGTTATTTAAGTCTTATAAGTCTATTAATAGACCTTACATTTTGTCATAATATGTTATTTAGCTCACGACGAAAGTAAAAAGATTTCATTCTTAGTTTTAACAGAAAATGAAGTAAAAAGAAAACTCCCCCAGCTGTGATAGCAAGGGGAGTAGCACTTTGCAAACATGAACCTATGACCGAGGGGACCCAAATCCCTCAACCAGATACTAACGCTCTTCCATAGTCGTCTTCAAGTCTTTCTATATCTTCTTCATATAATTCCTTTCCGTGTTGTAATTCCAAGATAATTAGATCACCTCGCATAGCTTTTGCACGGTGCCAAGTATCAACTTCTATAGTAAATGTGTCTTTAGGATGAGCTAAATGCCAAGTACCATCACAATAAACAGATCCAAAACCTGAAGCTATTGTCCACACCTCAGAACGATGATGATGTTTCTGTAAACTTAAACGATTACCTTCTTCAATACATATTGTTTTTACCTTGAAGTCTTCTCCTTCCATAGTGGTTTGATACCATCCCCATGGTCTATAAATTTTTACATAATAATTATTCTTATCTTCTTCTATCTGTCTTCTATTTATACAACAATTACAGTTACAATCTTCCCCTGTAAGATTATTTTTAATCATGTTAATTTGGTTTAAAACTTTACTCTAACTATAACTAATTCTACTTTTTAGATCCAATCTTTCTAGCTTTTTTTCTCTTTTTAGGTTTAATTCTTTTTTCAGGCTCTACCACAGAATGATCAACACCATTCAATGTGTCCTGGAAGACTCCACCGAACTGTGATGCAATGTTCTCCCAATGAAATTGAGGATCAGTAGCTCTTAGGTAGCAGAGTTCCGCTGTCGCTTTAAGTTTTCCTCTATCTTCATACAGTTCATTAAGGATGCTTGTAAGGTGATCAGCATCTGGGCAAGGCATTTCCCTAGCAAAAGTGGTGTCGACATCAACATGATTACAATTTATAAGTTGTCCATAACCTTCAAATATCTCCTTACAAGAAGTGTGGTTAGGCACTACTTGGGCAACCTTACATGCTGCATGTTCAAAGTTCACCAGACCCCAGCCTTCGCCTTTACAAGTATTCACGCCTACATCACATACATTATATATAGTATTCAGCATGTCCACTTCAACGTTAGGGGGATCTTGAGTATTCGTGGTCATTATTATTCTCCCATTAGGATCTAATCCACACTTCCGCATTTCCCGACTAAACAAAGGCATGATATCCCAACCTTGATCCTTCAATCCCATGTGCAAATACATTCTGGTATCTGGTTTATCTACTGCGAACTTGGCAAAAGCTTCACAAGTTATATCCAATCTCTTACGGAATTGATTCCTGTTCCCATTGAAAACAATAAACAAATCTTCATCTAACTTTAACTTTTTCCTAGCTTTCTTTTTGTCTACTGGATAGAACTGACCCTCAGTTACGCCATGAGGAATTACTGCTATCGGTTGAGTTATTCCAGCTTTGATAAATTCTCTAGCTCCAAACTCGGTATAGGAAATAATTCCATCCCAATCATTAGCAGTATCTGTTAAACAGCCGACCCAATTATAAGAATCCATGGGAACATAGCCAACAAATTTAAATCTCTTATCTTTATGTAAATCCTGAATTTGTTTATATTGCTCATTAACAATCCACATATCGTTAATAGTAAATATAATATCTGGCTCAATCTTCATTACTATTTCTCTAATACGCTCTTCTCCAAAGGGTGCAGTCTGGAAACGATTAGAGGAAGGATACATTGTGTAGATTTTCTGTAGAGGAGAGGGATCTCCCCACCAATTGTTTCCTAATACTGTGATATCAAAATCATCTTTAAGGAACGGTAATACGTTTTCAGTTACTCTGGCAAATCCTGTCTTAGCTACTATATCTCCTATCCATAAAAGCTTTGGTTTTTTATTCATTTAAGAAGTGTATTCTTACTTAAATATACACAATTTTGGGGAGCGTTCCAAGTTTCTTACTAAACGAGAATTAGCCCCTAGTTTTATATATAGATGTTCAATTATATTTTCAGGTTTTGCAGTAGGTCCGCAGGTATAAAAATCCATTGCACAGTACTTATGTTCTGGCCAGGTGTGCATTGAAGCGTGTGATTCTGCTAACAAAGCTAATAAAGTAACCCCTTGAGGTTCGAACTTATTACTTGTAACCTTTAACACTGTTGCGTTACATAGAGTCAATGAATCTTCGAAGATAGTTTTTAACCCTTCTAGATCATCTAATAACGCAGAGTTGCACCCATAAAGGTCAATAATTAAATGTTGTCCCAATTGCATGGTCTAAGGGGAGTTTAAGATACTTCCGTATTGTTCTTTCCACTCTTCTTTATTTAACCCAACTTCAATTATTGAAGGGTAGGTGAGATACTTTTGATCAGATGTTCTACACGCAATGTTCACTACTCTTACTCCACGACGTTCCTTCATCTTATAAACATTTAACCCTAACTGATGGACACATACGTCTATTAATAAGGTTTCAAACCTACTTCTACCTAAGATGTTGCTGTTAGAAGCTTTGGAGAACTCGCAGTAACTTGCATACAACCATTTATCTGAAGCCATATAAACAATCGAAGAGCCAGCTGGAGCAGCCTTTGCCAGTCCTATAGACGCAGAAGCATTCTCATCAAATACTAAACAATGCTCCATCCAATCCATTATCTGATTAGATTTAAGTATCTGTTCTCTATTATGCTTCGCAAAGAAATCAACCTTCTTTGTAGTCTCCATCAAGTATTCCCTCATCTCGTGTTCAGACATATCCAACACCCAGTTAACTAGACCAGACAACATGGAGGAGAAGTCCCCAAAGGGGCATCCTCGGTCGTCCATATCTATAAGGGTTCGTTGGTCTGCAGACTTGCCTAGGAAGGGCTTATCGAAGGGTATGGTGAGACGTCTACGAGCTAACCCAGAGGTAGGATCGGTAGTTTGAATAGGCTCGTTTGCCGTTATCATAACTAAACCGTTGAACTTAAAGGGTTTCTGTGATCCTGACTGAAATTTTCTTTCATGTCTTATTAAATCTCTACCTGTTATTGCCTTCAACACAGATACAGAACCACCATATCTCTCTACATCATTGAATAGTAATAGCTTTTTCTTATATAAGTTAGCGGTTTCAAAACGATTCTTCTCCAAATGCTCTAATGAGGAGATCATTGCGTTGTCATCTCCTACCAGTGCATGAGCTAAATTAGCGTAAGTAGATTTACCTGACTTCCCTGGACCTACTATTTCAACAAATTTCTGTACGTCTGAATGACTTAGGAGCACCGCTCGCAACCATGCTCTGAGCACTTGCACTCTGTCCCAGTTTCCATCTTGGACTTTTTTAAGCCATTTGATGATGGGTTCACAGGTCGCTTCCGGTGAGTAGTTATATGGCAGTTGCTGGGTGAAGTGCATTCCTCTATCGAATGGGAGGAGTTCTTTGGTTTCGATGCAGAGTATTCCATTTTTAAATAATAAGTGTCTGTTGTCTTCATACCATTCGTCAAATATCTCAGAGATTCTAAGTTGCTCTACTACATCATTGACGAGATTCATACTATAACCACTAGGTAATAGATGATCTTTTACTAAATCTAACCTATGCTTCACTTCTCCTTTCATCTCTATATCAGACAAACCAGACCATAAGCCTTTACTTTTATACTCATATATAAAGAAACAGTTCTGTTGCTGGCTATACTTTAAATTACCTTTATAGGTCTGTAATAGTATTTGAGATATTACATCGGAGGAGGGATTCCTAGGTTTCTGGTCTCTTCCTCTTGGAGATAGGGGAGCTGCAGCCATCTCTAGTTTGGGCATCATAGTAGTAGCAGCTGTAAGTTTAACTTTTTTCTTAGGTGTGTTTACTTTTCCTTGCATTTCTCTTAAACGTTTTTCGTCCTCTTCTAATTGTGCATCATCAACATTCATACTCTTATAGCTTTCTGAAGGCTTCCAACCATTCTCCTTGGCTATATGTATAAGTGAACCTATACCACGACCTCCTCCTTTACTGAAGGAGAACCATCTTTTCTGGCAATCACCTTTACGATACTTGTCAGATTGTTGTGACCATTTATCCCACTCATCTAATAGTGAGTCATCTAAAGAATGTAATGATTGACCAACCGTAATCCAGATATCGTAATCATCAGTAGCCTCTGGAGGTAATGCCCACATAGCTTCTGTCGCTAACTGTATATCACGTTCTAAATTTATTCTGGCGTTCAGAGCAAATCCAGGACCAACGATACGTGTATGTTGATTAGAAGGTACACCTTGTTTAGCATTCTTGTTTATGATTGCATTCATCAACCAATCAGGCATATCTGGCAGTTTATTCACATACTCAAACCCTTGATCTTTGGCTGTGTAATAACCTTGAGTATCAGGATGTAAGCCCATCAACACTCCCTGATGCTTACTCCATAAGATTTCTAGCTTTTCTTTAGGTGCTTCTGCATGCCAAGTGTACTTATTACGTATGAAATGTTTATGTTGTTCTCTTTTTAACTTATATAGTTTACGTTCTCTACCTTCCTTACCACTACATATAGTAAGAGTATTAGGTAAAGCTTCAGCTATAGAGTCACCACACAACTCTTCTATGGCTTTATATACAGTAGGTCCATCAATATCCACCCAGACTAAACCATAAGGATGATTGTAGACAGGACCACCTAGTAAACCTACGGCTTTACATTCTCCAGTTGTCAGCTCGTCTTCAATATCCCGTACACTGAATGGCTGGTTCTGCCATCCTTTGACATAAGGATCTTTATTTTTCCCTAAAGGGGTCAGTGGCCAATCAATGGGTATCCATGAGAGATTAAATTGACCTGGTTTGAGTTCTTTTTTACTTTCTGTCATCTGACAATCCTTGCTTCAAAATGCTTGTTTGGAAATTTTTCTTTTACTATACCAAAAGCGTGTAGGTGCATTTCAGTGGGAAGATAAAAACAATCTCCGTCAGACGCCTCTATCATGCGTTCTTGAAGAGTTTTCATCCACTCACCGATAGAAATTCGGATGTCCATCGATAATTATTTCTCTGTGTATTTATAATCCTATCTCTTCCTATTCAAGAAAACAATGTTATTTTTCTTGCAAAATATTAAGAATTAATCTTCAGAATCTTTTAACCATTTAGCCTTCAAACTTATCTCACCACCTAGCTTTGCCGCTTCTGAATCTGGATCATCATGTGGCTTCTCTTCAAAGATTGGCTCAAAACTTTCTTTTAATTCTTTATCAAACTTAATTTTATATTTCTTTTCTATTTTATCTAATCTAGCCTGTAATTTAGCTTCAAACCATACTTTTTTAAGCCAAGATATCAGCTCTTTTATTAACTTTCTGAGTAACATTCTTCTATTTGTTTATAATATTCTTCAACAATTTTATACCAATCCTGCCTTAACGAATTAAGGAACCCTCTTGATATTTTAAATATCTGAGTTCTTTCTGGGGTTGATACTAATATAGCTGCTTGTTGAACCTTTAATCCTAAAGTTTGTTCTATCGCAATGTCATATGCTGCAAGCTGTTTGCATGTTTTTTTAAACTTCATATAACCGCCTAATAAGTTTCTCCATTCTTGAGTACCTTTTTCGTAATCTTTCGGCCATCTACGACTGTAAGGTTTGACGCTAGTTTTTAAATCAGCGAGAGTTAATTTATTATTTACTACTGCAATTATGTCAGGAGCACCAGCCCATGCTCTCCCCTGGTCATCTGATCCCCACACCCGTGCAATATCATCAGAACCTACTGTGAATTTAAATTTATCTAATACAGGAGACTCAGCCCATAACACCTCAGTAAACTGATCCAATATCTTTGGTAAGCCTGACCAGAAGTTTCCGTACTCATCCTTTATCTCAGGTTCCTTATCTCCTTTTAGATATTGCTCCATTCCATAATGTATTGCCGTTCCTCTTTCTGCTGCTTGTTCTTTTACTCCCGGATTATTCTTAGACCACATTTCTAATTTCTTTTTATTCTGCTCTGATGCAGTCTGTGAAATTATTGTAGTTACTGAAGGAGCAGGTCCTGAGGGGAGAGGCGTCGTGTAATGTCTTTTACCATTCAATGTAATCCTTACTGGATTCTTGTTAATTTCTTCGAGAGAATTAACGTCTAAATTGTTATTTAGCATTAAATGTTTATTGCCTATTTATAATTTATCAGAATAATTACAAAAAAGGTAATATTTTTTGCGGTTAATTTGAGTTATTGATATGCTTTAATTAAATGCTACTTGTAAGATGCCATCTACTAAAGTCCGCTTTTATTATGGTGAACAAACTGGAGAGAAGTTTAAAGGTTTTGCTTATGATGATTTTCCTTCTGAGAAGGCAGATGATCATGAGTTAACTTTAAAGAAAGAGAACATAGATTACGTGAGGATTGAGTTATGAAACTTAAGCAACATGACAAGTTAAAAGAAACAAATAAGGGCTGTAATAATTGGCATGAATATTATAAAGAAGTTAAACCTTTATTAGGACTTAGAGAGATAGGTTTTACAAAAATGTTTGACTATTTAAATAGAATAAAAGATCCTGTAATCGTAGAGACGGGAACGGTTCGTGAAGATTATAATTTTGAAGGTGATGGTTGTTCTACTGTTCTATTTGATAACTATGTAGGTGCAAAAGGAGGAACATTAATAACAGTAGATATTGACCCTGCAGCATGTAAGAATGCAGAGATTGTAACTACTAACGCAGAGGTGGTTGAAAGTGATTCTGTGGAGTTCCTAGCAACCTTAGAAGGTCATGTTGATCTTTTATATTTAGACTCCTTTAATATATACAATTGGTTAGATGATTGGGAGGCATCTGGACATCATTTAAAAGAATTATTTGCTGCAAAAAATGTTATTAAAGAAGGAACATTAATAGTAGTTGATGATAACTTACATATGGAAAATGTTAAAGCTAACAAAAAATTTGGTAAAGGACGTATGATTCATGAATTAATGAAGTCGATAGGTATTCCTCTTTATATAGATGGATATCATATGGGCTGGGTATGGGAGGAGGTAGCGTAATGACTACATTAGTTGCTAATTTACCACCTGTAAAAGTCTGGGTAAGACGTGAGTATCTCAGAGATTTAAGAGATGGACACGGAGAATATACCCTTGGATATTGGGTTACATGTAAATCTATTTCAGGAAGAGCCTTATACTTTGAGACATATCTTACTGAGTATGGGGCACTGTATGACAAGTTACCTATCAGTGCTTTTCTTTCTTGGTGCCCTGATAGTCCTCATAAACCTGAACCACCTACTCCGGACTTACCTTTAACCGACCTACAGTTTTGGAATGGGTTTGATACTGGTCTGACAGTTGTAGAGAAGAACCTCATATTTAATATGGAGTTTGAAGTTATGACTAGAACGCAGGGAATAATGAAAGGTACTTATCTATTTACTATTGATAATTATCATGCACATAGAAATGAACCAGATTTTTATTTTGCTGAATCTCCTGATGAACATAAGTCTCATAATATTATCGAGCTAGATAACGGGCAGATATGTGCCTATCCAAATAACCGTTGTCGTATGACTGATCCTTCATTGACCAATCATGATCTGAAAACTCCTGACTTCAAGGTATCTACCAGATACTTCAATGTAGAACATGTACCCAAATGGGGAAGACTAGGGGAAGTTGATGATTATTTCTGGAAGACTCCTAATGAACAACAGAATATAGAAGATGCCACCACTGTCACAATTGATATGCCCGGCATAGATACACAGACTTACAACGCAGTAGTAGAACAAGCTGAATTAGAAGATGAAGCAAGCATGGAAGACTATAAAGATTTTAAAGACATAGGACTTACTACTTAATATGTCTTGGGCTAAAGACAAGGATAGAATAAAAGCTAACGTTAAAAAGTTAGTTGAATATAAAAAGAAAGTAAGGTGTGATCGCTGTGGTGTCAGAGATTATAGGGTTATAGATTTTCATCATCTTAAAGATAAAGATGGAGAGGTATCTGCTTTCGCATATCAGGGGTATAGCTGGAAGAGAGTTCTGAAAGAGATAGATAAATGTATTCCTTTATGTAGTAACTGCCATCGTATACATCATTCTGAAGAAGTTGCCTAAGCTAAAATTATATTAAACAGTTACCGGATAGATGGGAAATTTTCAAGATTTGCTTAATAGATTTAGAAAAGGTGAATTTAATTATGAGCAGATGGGGAATATCCCAGAAGTTAGACAGAGAACTAATACTATATTAAATGATCCTCGCCAGATGTTTCTCAATACAGACGCCAATTACAGGAACATGGGTAATAGTAGAGGAGTAGTTCCTAATTCAACAATTAATAACACTGAATCTCCAAGAGCACCTAGTCAGATGCCTATGGATCTGGGAGGAGGTATACAACAAATGCCTTATAGATATGGGGAACAAGGACAAGAAGGTATACAGCAAATGCCTTATAGAGGAGGAACAATCCCAGGAACAGCGATAGGTAATATGGAGGGAATGGCCACAGATTTCGGAAAAGGTGTTGAAGCTATAAAGAAATTAAGAGATAGAGGGGTAATGAACGACTCTACTTATGAAGCATTACAGATGTTACAGGGATACTAATTTATCCTGTACCTTATTAGCTTTTAAAATAATTATCTGAGCTGCATCTCTATCCAGACATAGCTCTGCTTTAAGATTTAATTTATTTAATTTTTTGTGTTGTTTAGTTTGTCTCATTTAATACTTGTAAGACTGTACTCTTTTTTATAGCCGCTACGTCTTTTAGCCCATTAGCATCAAACCAAGGAGCATTTTTCCAACTAAAACCTTTACCGAAAGTATTGTCAGGAGCAGATATATACCAATGACAAGCAGAATCAGGTACATCCACTGCACATTTCGACCAGTCATCATCCCACTGGGGAACCTGAACCCACAGTATTGAAACCAATAACATTACTAAAATACTTTTCATCCTTTCCGCAGTGTAGCTTTTATCATCCAAGCAGATTTGAAAGCATTTCCACACAATTCAGCCATATAGTTTTCTATATCTATTGCTTTTAATTTGTGTGCAGTTGCCTGTATCTTCTTCGTCATGATACCTAGATTCTCTAAGTTTTTATAATAAGTCATCAGCATCTCTTCTGGTGCATAGCTTTTCACATGATCAAACTTTTTGTTTGCATCCATTAAACCTTCATGACACATAGGTAATAAGTAGTCCATTGACCTAATGTATTCTCCTATGTCATCAAACTCTTCGAGATGTAATTCATATTGTTTCTTTAAAAATTTATGAACAGCCATGAAATTACTTGCTTCATAGTTAAGATGAATCAAGTGAGATTGGATTTGTAATTCATGAATGTAAGCAGCAAGACCTATAAGCGTCTGAATAAAGGAACCTACGTCATCTTTAGAAGAAGCTTTCTTTTTAGTAGGTTGTTTTTTCGCTTCAGGTTGTTGCTGGTTCTCCTGTGGCAACGGAGATGGAACCTGATTCTGAGTGGGAGCTGGTGTAAACATTAGATTTCTTTTTTTCTTGTTCCTCTTCATATAGTCTAACTGCTTCTAGTCTATCGAAGAATTGTTCACGAACTATGTAAGCTGCTTCTTCTTTAAACTCTTGCCATAAACCTGAATAGAAACCATACATTGGATGATCTGGATTACTACGACCTGATACATGATACAGATGTCTGATGAATGCAGTTCTTTTATCTTGTTCAATTAGATGTTCTCTAACTGCTGCTTTGTGTTGAATACGTTCTTGTTCTGTCATTTGTTTACTGATAATAATTCTAAAAGAGATACTGTGCCCGATAGGATCACAATAAATTTTACTACTTTAATCATCATGATCATCCCATGGATCAGTTAAGTTTTTATTTGGAGGACCGAAAGCCATATAGACTCCATACACTGTTATGAAAAACAGTAATGCCAATATGATAGCGACCAGTTGACCTTGTGGAGGTAAACCTGAGTAGTTACCGTGACCAATCAGTGGTTGCCTTTCCCATGTACCTGGAAGAGTGTACACGGATGGTGTTGAAATAAAGTAACTTAGCATTCTTTTAGTACTTTATTTTATAGTACTAAGCAGCTTCTAGTGCTGCAACTCTTGTTTCTAATGCAATATTCTTTGCAGATAGTTCTTGTAGTGCTTTTACTAATACAGGAATCAAGTTACCTTGTTTCGCTTCTAGTTTATCTGGGTTATTATCCGTTACCAAATCTAAATACTCTGAACCTGTTTGTGCTTCCTGAAGTTCTTGTGCAATAAATCCAGCCCTTACAGTACCATCATTTGTATCTGGCTCTCTTCTTTGCCATTTAAATTTAACTGGTCTAAGAGTATTGATAAGATCTAGTCCAATCGGTAAGTCAATAACATCTGTTTTATCCCTTCCATCAGATAGAGAACTAATTGATGTTTGATTACAACGTAAACTTGTTATTTGTGAATTTCCAAGAGTTACTTCATTGGTAGCATTACTTGCACTAGGACGAGCTTCATATCCAAGAAGAGTACAATTAACTCCATCAACAAGATTACTACTACCCCCAGTAGCACCAGTCCTATATCCTATGCAAGTATTATTATCTGTGTATGTTATATGTTTCCCTGCTCCCTCACCAATACTAGTGTTTCTGGAACCAGTAGTAAGTGCATTCAGTGCTTCATGACCAACAGCAGTAACACCTTGTGCAGTTGTCGACGTGTACATTGAACCTTTACCTACAGCAACATTACTATGTCCAGTTGTGCTTGCCTGTAAAGCCTCGTATCCAATCGCAGTATTATTTGCTCCGCTAGTAATTTCTTTTGCAGCATGATAACCCACAGCGGTTATGGCAACAGTGGAGTCTTGTGCAGCGAATTTACCTATTGCTATTGCACCGGTAGTAGTTGCAAGTGAATAACCAGTGGATCTTCCTATACAAATATTATCATCTCCGCTTGTAATTCCGTATCCAGCCTGAGAACTCAAGGTAACGTTGTATTGAGCACCACCACCAGAGTTATGCATGGTGAATGTTCCAATAGCGATATTCATGGTGCCGCTATTGTAAGCTCCCGCATAGTAGCCTATACAGACAGATTGGTCTCCAGTGCTGCCTCCAGTACAAGAGTGATATCCAATTGCTACGTTATAGCTTCCTGTTGTATTTCCTCGTAACGCAAATTTACCAACACCAACGTTATAACCTCCTGTTGTGTTATTTCCACCTGCCAGTCTACCTAAAAATGTATTGTCTATACCAGTTGTTATAGAATCTCCAGCATCATGTCCAAAGCAGCTATTATCATCTCCACTTGTTATTGCTGTTCCAGCATCAAAACCGAATAAAGTATTTTGAATAGCATCGGTTCCTGTAAAAGAATCCCCTGCGTTGCTACCACCTACTGTGTTTTCCTGAGCATCAGAACTTACACCACCACCACCACTGGCTGCTGCCCATGTAGTACCGCCTGAACCATCTGACTGTAAGAATTGCCCACTAGAACCATATCCTGACGGTAAAACAAAAGTAAGATTACCAGAGAAATCAGCATGTGCAGGTGCTTTTATACTTGCATAATGAGCATTACTTGATTCGCAATACCATCTGACTTCTGAACGTGTCCCACCATTTTTAAGAGTTATAATTCCATCAGTCAACTCAAAATTTATACCCGGAACTCTAAATTTAGTAATACTTGAATTACCAATAGTTACTTCATTTGATACCGTTGCACTACTTCCTAATGCTTCGTGACCAATTACTATATTATTTGAACCTGTAGTTAAAGCACCACTACTAGCGTAACCAGCTTGATGTCCAACTAAAGTATTATCTATTCCTGTAGTGA
>VMHT01126658.1_pt1 | contig 35113 bp, 35 predicted proteins | sample 4693611 | NCBI WGS metagenome assembly VMHT01 (sample SAMN12280063, study PRJNA550983) | marine metagenome | isolation source: seawater sampled from same location over 5 years 0.02-0.2 micron viral filtrate | place: USA: collected off the coast of southern California halfway between the port... ...
ATCGCCTTTATTATAGGTAAATTCTTTTAAATCATTTAAATACCCCGGATATTTTAATTCTTCTAATTGGCTATCTGCTGTTTGAAAAAATTGGGGTTTGATTAAACATACTTTAGGGTCTAATGAAATTAAATTTGGATATGAATTACAAATATTAGATTCTTCTTGATAATCAAAATCTAATTGTACTTCTGGGTTTGATTTCATTATTAAAGGAGCAATTTTTGTTTGAACTGCTTCCATTAATTTTCCTAAAGTCATATAATAATTAAAATTAGGTAAATCAATTGAAGGATAATTATCTGAATTTCTAGCCCATGATAAACCATCATAGTGTTCTCTAGAATGTTCCCATGAAAAATAAGGACCTTTTACACTTGCATTTACACCTTCACTGCTTCTATCTGCCCATTTAATATCTCTTACTTTTTGATACATAAAATAAGAAATTTGGGAATCTCCAGCTGTACCTACAATAGCAGAATCTTCAATTTCACCAAGCCCTTTTGCACCTATACCAAAAAATCCTGATTGGCTATCTATATCATCTAATTTTTGTTGGGCGGATAAAGCTAATACCTTATTTCTTGCACTAATAGATTCAATAACATCTCCTAAAGTTATTAAATCAATAGAAATATCATAAGTTCCATCAGGATTAAAACTCCAATCAAAATTTGTTACTTTTCCAAAAAAACCATCATAATTATAGGAACACTTTCTTCTTTTGTCATTAATCTTTTGTAGCATTGATTTTTGGGTTTCTTTTGCTGTCTTAAAAAATGCATCTTCTATTACTGTAGTACCTACTTTTTGTATATTACCTTCTCCATCTAAGTATTTATCAAACCCCCATTCTAACATCATTGTATAACCTAATCTTAGATATAATAACTCTATTAATTCAAATTGAAATTTATTATAAGCTTTTAAAGAAACTTTAGCTTTACGAATAGAACCCCTATTTATACATTCAACACTAGCCTCAATTAATCCAGGTGCTGGTGAAAGACCAAAATCTGAACCACCTAAACCATAAGAATTGTTTGAATTCCAAAGACTATTATTTTTAGTAACACCAGATCTTTGATTATATTTTAAAAATTTACCTCCTTCATCAAATACTGCTTCTGATAAAGTATTAAATAAAATACATTTTTCTGCTAATTGGTTACCTACAAAATTTTCAGTATCTTGAAGACCTATATTTTTTAATCTTTGTATTCCATCTGGTATTCCATCTTTATCAGCATCAATTGCTCCTGCTTCAAAAACTTTAGTTCCCTCAGCGGCATTAGTTCCAGCGGCTTGTGCTTGAAAATCTGCTTTAGTATTTTCACCAAGTATATAAACAGAAGATGCTAGTTTTAACCAAGCATTTCTATTATTTAAAAATTGAATTTGTTGTGGGGTCCTTTTATTAAGGTATCCACTTCCATGTGTTTTTTGTCTATTTTGGATTTCTAAATAAACACCCTCTTCAAATTGTTCCCCAATTATATTTCCAGTCATAACTTTTATATTTCATTTAATTCATTATAACTAGATATGATAGATCCTACTTGAGATGGTATTCTTAATTGAATACCAGGGGTAATAAAATAAGAACCTTGGTTTAATGAATTATTAGCAATTGATATAATCCACCATAAAGATGAATCACCATAATATTGTTGAGCTAGTTGATCAAATCTATCTCCTATTTCAGCATAAACATAAGTATCTTCATAATTTAAAGGAACATTAGGATATTTAGTTGTACCATAATATCTTTTGCCTTTTAAAGTTTTATATTCATTACTTTTTTTAAATACGGGAATATTAGTATATCTAGCCATTATGTAGTATCTTGTGGTTTTTGAGGAACATAATTGTTTTTATCGTAATTATTATTACGTCCATTATTTAATGATATATATCTTTCTTTTCCATAATTTGAAATAAAGTTTCCATCAGCACCTAAATAATCTGTTTGTTTAAAAGAATTTTGTTGTATTCTAGGTACAAAATCATGTATTGGTACAAAGTTAAATCCAGACACTTTTATAATCATAGGTAATTCTTTAACTGTTGGGTCTGAACCTCCCTCATCATTGATACTAATATCCCAAGGTGAATCATCAGGCACATCTAAAGACATACCAGTTATTAATCCAGGTTGTTCATAAAACCAACCACCCATTGTTAATGTAATAAGATTTCCTTGCATATACCCGGCATCTGAATAATCTGGTGCTAAAGATGAAGCTAAATAGTTTAACTTTTGATACATTGGAATTAATTCATTCTTAGATTGTGCAGCTACTGTCCATGCTAAAGAAACTGTTCTATCAAACCCTTGGTATTTATAGTAATTTTCAGCTCTGCCCATAAATTTCTGAGTCATCCAATCAGCAGAATAACTATCACTCATACTGTCAATAAAAGCTCTAAAATGAATGTAAGTTTTATTATTTGGGTCATCATTATTTATTATACCAATTCTAAACTTAACTAAATCATTTTTAATACCAAAGCCATCATTACTATTACTTGAAATTACATTAGCTGAATTATATAAAGGTAAAGCATTTAATTTATCTAAGGGTTCAGATTTATTATTACCTGGTATTATTTTTCCTGCTGTATAACTTTTAATATTTCCTCTAGCAGATGGATTTCCTAAGTTTACTCTTTGTTCTATATTTTTTGTTACATAATCAGGTGAAGCTGGTATAATTGGGGAATCATTAATTAAAGTTTTCCTAAAATCAGGTTTAATTCCTGTTGCTGTTCTTTCCTGATTTTGTATGTCATAATAGTTTTCTATTTGTTGTTGATTAAATGCAGCAAAACCAAGAGAAACTCCACTAGTACTACCTGATAGTATTAGATTATTGGGAGAAAAATAAACTGGTGCAGCTGAACCACTTTGATTTGTAACATTATTATTATAAACAGATCTAACTCCAAATAAAGAATCTAAAGGATTAAATGAACCAGAAAGATTAATTACATTTTTGTCAATAAATTGAGTTAAACTAGTTAAACTTGGATTACTACCGATATTTAAGGCTGATTGGGCTGCTTTTGCTAAAGGTGGTAAAGGAAACAAATCTGTAAATGAGCCAGTTAATTGAATGGTGTTTGGCAAAAAAGTTATAGTTCCAGTATTACCTTCTTGATTAATACCAGTTCTTTGGTCATTAAGCATATTAATTGTAGTTGTACCAACTCCTAAAGTTGATCCAGGACCACCTGTATACTTATAAAGAATATTATCTCCTTGTTTCGAATTAATCTTAGGTAAAAATCCTAATAATCTACTTCTTTTACCATCAGGCCCTCCGTCTGTAATCTCAATATAAGTTGGTAATGTTAATCCCTTAGGTTGAGTTTGAACATCACCAGGCTCTCCACCTAACATTGGATTAAATGGGTTTAATCCTTGTTTATTTGGATGAACGCCAACACCTGTTCCTACTACAGAAGCTATTGTTGATAAAGGAGTATAAATTCCTTGATTTAATGCTAAATTATCAGCAATAAATTGTCCGATAGCAGATAAAGGATCACCAGATGGTGTATTATCAGGTTCATTTTTATATTTTATGTAACCTGTATTTGTATTTACATTTGAAAGGGAAAGTGCATTTTGTTTTGCAATAAATAAAGGACCATTAGGACTACGAAAATCGAATAACATTTGTGTCATTCGAGATACGTCGTTAACAATAGCTTTAGGAAATAGTGTACCTCCTCTTAATAAAAAATCTGGTCCTCCAGTTCGTCCTACATCTTGAAAACTAGAGGGAATATCTTTTACTATATAGGGTTGGTTACTATTACCACCACCAACTAAATCTTTACCAAACTTAATTGATTTTAAGTCCGTCCTAAGATCAACTAATCCCATTTATTACTCAGGTAAGTTATTCACGTACTTACTACTTTCTTTAATAGAAGCAGCTAACTGAGTAGGACTTGGTAAATTATTCATAAATGGTTTTCCATCTAATGAATATTCATTATGTAAAGTAGATAATGCTTGATCCACTATTGGTGGAGAATTACCATCTAAACCTGTTAGTGAAGATTCACCCGCTTTTAATTTATTTAATAGACTCATAATTAATTATTTTTATTATAAATATTGTGTTATTGAACTGAATATAAACCTACTGGTGATATTTGAGGTTTTTTATTATTTTGTTGTACTAATGTAGCTAATAAGGCATTTGTTTTACTATTATCATTCATTGCTACTGTTCCTGCTGGTGAAGAAACAACATCATTACCCCTAGGAAATAAATTAGTTCCGGCAATAATAGTATCTTTGTTATTTAAAGAAATTGCACCTTCAGGTCCAAATAAAGTTCTATCACCATAACCTGGTCTTCTTGTTGGGGATGAAATCATATCATCTGCAGTAGCTAATCTTTTTAGCATACCCGCCCCTGCTAATGTAGCTGCAGTTGCTAAGGCAAACCCAGCTGGTCCCATAAATGAGAAATTTTTATAGGCATTACTTGCTATATCAACAATAGCAGTTGCAATCGATTTTGCAAACACAAGTCCTAAAATTGTAACAATACCACCTAATACTGGTAATATTAAAGTTAATCCATCTAACATTAATTTTACAGCAGCTGCAATACCATTAAAAACAGGAAGTAAAATATTAACAACTGGTTCAACAATTTCCATTACTACACCTGCAATACCCATAAAAGAATCTAGTACTTTTTTAATTGTTTTTTCAAATCTTTCTGATACACTAGCTTGGTCTTCTAAAGTCGATAATCCATCTTTAGCAATTTCTTTTTGGGCTTGAGCTAAACCAACTTCTTCTATTCTTTTATCTAATATAGCTTGCCTTCTTTCTGCTTCTTCTCCTGTTGCTCCCGCTAATTGTTCTTGAACAAATAAAGTTTGAGCAATATCTTCTCTACTCATTCCTAAAGATTTAGCTAAAGCATCTTGTTGGATTCTATTCATTTTAGAAAATTCAGCTGATGATCCAACTTGTGTTGATATTTCTTTTGCTAAAGTTGCTAAATCATTATCTAAAGCTGCTTGTCTTGCTTTTTCTAAATTAATATCTTTACCTAATAATAATTCAGCTTCTAATTCATTAGCAATAGAACTTTCAAAATCAAGTAAACTATCGGCTATTGCTTCTACTTGATCTAATTCCATACCTAATGCCTTTGCTGAAGCAACAGCATCAGCAATTAAAGCTGGATTTTTCCCAAATGATAGAGTTGTTGCAGCTGAAACATTAGCTATATCTTTTAATAATTCTTTTTCATTAAGTAGTACACCATTTTGCATTGCTGAAACTTTAGCTTGAGCTAAAAATTCTCCTGTGTTTTCTTTTAAAGATTGTCCATTTGCTAAAGTTAATGATTGGATACCCATTAACTCTTCATTAGTAAAACCAGCTGCTTCTCTTAATTTAGTAAACGTAATTAAATCTTCTTGATTCAACATTACATTAGTACCTAATGTTTTATTAATTTCTTGTAAGCTTTCTAATAACCCTTGAGAACTAACTAATGAACTTTTTAATTCACCAGAAGATAAACTTGCAAAAGATCTTTGTAAGTCTCTTGCTTCACCCACTGTCATATTTAAATTCTTAGCAACTTCACCCGATGTTTTATCTAACATCGTTACTGTTTTTACAATAGCAGTAAAAACTGCAGCCGCAATATTAGCTGGTTTAAAGGCATTAAGTAATTGTGCACCTAATACTTTAGCACCTGCAGCCATACCAGCTAATCCACTACCAGTTTTCATAGTAGCTTCCTTAGCAGCCTCTAAAGCTTCTTCAGCATCTATAACATCACCAAGAAGGGGTATTTTAGAAATACCTTTTAAAACACCACCAAAAATTCCTAGCTTACTTTCTGCATCTTCAATTGCTTTCTTTTGTGCTAATCTTTTTTTATTTTCTTCTTCTAATAATTTTAAGTTTTGTTCAGTAAATAAAGCTTGTTGTTGAGCAGTTGATAAACCTTCTACTTGTCTATCTAGAGTAGCATTTCTTGTTTTTAATTCTTTTTCAATTGATGATAATCTTTTTTCATCAAATTTTTCTCCTCCTTCAGCAGCTTCAAGAATAGCTTCTCTTTCCTTTTGCAACTTAGACATATTAGTTAAAGTTGCTTTTACATTAGCTACCTCTGCTCTTCCCTGTTTTCCAATATTAGTTCTAAGACTATTTTTTACTTTTTCAGCTTTAAGAATTGCTTCTTCATTTGCTAAAATTTGTTTATCTAAAGATTTAATATCATTTAAACCAGTTTTTTGGTTTAAAATTTCTTTGTTAATTTTTTTATTTACACTAAGGAGATTTGAATCAAATTGATTAACTTTAGATTTGATTCCAACAGATTCTTTTAAAACTTCAATTATACCTGAAGAAATACCAAGATCATCTTCTTTTACAGCATTACTCCTTTGACGAGCAGCAGTTAGTTCTTTTTCAAGTCTAATTTCTTCTTGTTTGGCAGCATTAATTTGGTCCTGCCTTTTTAATTCTTCTTTTGAAGCCATTAAGGTATTTTATTATAAATATTACTATTTAAAACTACTTTTACCTTTGAATTTTTTAAGGTTTTGTTCTGCGGTTTTGTATTGGTGGGAAGTTTTAGCAAATTCTGGGGCATTTACTTTACCATCTGAGGAAACTAATGTTTGTTTACCTTTACCCTCGGATGCTTCTTTTTGTTTTTTATTTTCTTCTTTATAGTAATTATCAATTTCAGAAAATGTAAATTTTCTTAACCAAATCGGCATATTATAAATGGTTTCAAAGTCATAACCACCTTTACCGTGAAATAAAATATTATGGATTTGAGTAAATAAACTCTTCCTGACTAGGGGTGCTGCATTAGGCGTCAGGCCAAAAAAAGTTAAGCCCAATGGGCACTGCGACCTCCTCCCCGCTATCAACTACATAAGTTAAGTCAATATCTGGCTGTGTTTTTTTAACATGCTCTCTAAAAGCACGAGAATCACGAGCCAATAAATAATTATCTACAAATTCTCTAATATCTTTTTTTTCTTCATTTCCATCTATTGATAGAATCATATTTTTTAATCTAGTAGTTAATTCAGGAGATGAATCTTTATTAACTTTTTTTAACCCATTAATTTCTCTATCAATTGCTTTTTCATCTTTTCCAGTAAGTAATTTATAAGTTAATACTGAACTGTTAGAAGGTAAAGTATAAGAAAACTCATTTTTACCTTGTTCTATAGAGGATTCATCAAATGGTTTATTTTCTAAAGTACTTAAATCAATAGTGTAATTACTATTACCTATTGTTACTTCATAATCTTTTCCATATCCTAAAATTCTACATCCTACTAATAAAGCATTTTTATCACCTACTACTAAATCATCAATATTAATTTTTGAATTAATAATTAATGATTTTAATAATTTATCTAATACAATACCTTTTTGGATATATGATTGATTAGTTAATATATCTTCTTGTTTAGCAGTCATATATTTCATTTCTACTTTCCCAGAAGATAATGGGTTTTCTTTTGGATATACTTTTCCTTTTGAAGGTAAGTCTATCTCTTCAGTGGGGAATTTAAAATCAGCCATAGTCTTTATTTAATAACGTTTGTTAATACATATCAATATAAAAAAAAAGCTTGGCGGAGCCAAGCTATTTTTAATATTTCTTTAAACTTGTATTAGAAGTTTAAGATACAATAATCAGGTTGTACGGTTAATGATAATTCTTGCGCAGCATTTTCATTATCCCAGTTATAATCACCAAATCCAGCTTCTGTAATTAAAGCTCCTTTAATAATCCATTCAGAAACAATATCACCTACTGGTCCTAATACATTAAATGTAAGATCTTTTTTATAAAAATCACTGTATCCATCTCTACCAGTTACTGATTCGTGATGTAATCTAACCCATTCCATTACCGCTTGAGCTCCTGACGGTGTAATAGGATCAAATAATGTCATTGAAATTGTATTCCAAAGAGTTTTTCCTTTTACGTATCTTGCAACGTTGATGTGGTTTAATTGAACTGTACCTTGTGTTAGTGAAACAGCTCCAACTCCTTTAATCTGGTAAGAAGGAATTCCATCAACATATAAGATAAATCTATTTTGTTGCTTTGGCTCAAAAGCTGTGTAAAATATTTCGTTTGGGTCTAATATTGCCATTTTATCTAATTATTTATTCTTGTTATAAATATTCTATTTTTATTTTTTTACGCTGGGAATTCAACTCCTGTTGGCAGTACGTTGAAATCCAAAATTATAAATTCAGCTGTTTTAGTTGGTTGTAAATAAATCGCACCTACTAATTCGTTTCTATCAATTACATCTGGTGTATTGTTAGTTTCATTCATTACAACTTTAAACGCGTATAATCCTTGTCTTTGTTGTACTGATTCTAAGTATGGGTTAACTTGGCTTAAGAAATTATTTCTTGTAGCTATTGTATTTTGTTCAAATACTAAGTTATCTGATACTTGAGTTATGAAGCTTTTTAAAGTAATTAATAATCTTCTAACATTTACTCTATCTAAAGCACTTGCTTTAACTTGTAATGTTTTTTGTCCAAATACTACAACTCCTCTTCCTGGGAATGTAGCTATTGGATTTACATTTGCAGTGTATAAAGTATCTCTATTACCTGATGTTAATTTTCTCTCGGCTCTAATTACGTTACCTAGCGATCCTCTAATTAAACCTGCTGGAGCGAACCATGGTTCCGATGAAGCATCAGTGAATGAATATACACCCGGTATAAACGCAGAAGCTGGCGACCAAACCGTTTGTCCACTAGTTGGATCTATTGATTGTAGCCAAGGCCAATAAGTAGCAGCATAACTTGAATCAAATGCTGTTGAACTATTAACTGTTGCAGAAACTGTGCTTCCATATTTTGAAACATCTATTACTGCTATACAATCTTGTCTATTTTCTGCTAATGCTACTAATGAATTAACTTGAACAATATGTGCTGCATATGTTGAGTCAGCTATTAGTCCTGGTGTTACTATTACATTAAAATTATATTCGTCTTGATTATTTAATAATGAAATTGATTGTGAATAATCTGTAGCAGTTAATCCTTGAATATTTGTGTTAGAAATATCTTGATTAAATTTCATTGGTGACGTTGCAGCTTGTACATTGTATCCTAAAGCACCTGTAAATGATCCTGAACCTGCTACTGGGATAAATTCATGATAAGAAGTTAAAACTCCATTAAATGAACCACTTGAAGCAACTCCATTATTATCAAAGAAATTTGGTGTTGGAAGGTTTACTTGTTTTACTGATATGTATTTACTTTTATTTACATAGCTTCCTGAAGCTTGTACATAATAATCGGCACCATCTTGTCTAATATTGTAACTTTGGTTACCTATCACTTTTTCAATATAGTTGGCAGCAAACGGATCAAGTGATAAATTATTCCAAGTTTCTAAAATTGATTTTTGATTTGATGTATCATTACCTTGTCTTACTATAATAGAAAAGATACCTGAACCAGTGTTAACACCACTAATTTCCCATCTAACATTATCTAAAGATCCTGAATCTAAAGTACCACCAGACGAATCTGCAGCTTGAAGATTATTCATTATAGCACCTTCTGAAATCGTTTGTATTTGTAGTGATTCTGAAGTAGCTACATTCATTATACCTGAATTACCTGAACCGGCTGTACTACCTGAAGTAAATGCAGGTGTGAACTCACCATGAGTAACTCTAGTAACTAAAAGGGACGTGCCTCCTTGTCTAAAATAGTTATTTGCTGTAGCCGATGTCAAATATCCATTCTCTCTAGAAGCACTTTCTACTGTGGTACCAAATATTGCTTGATATTCACTAAAAGAAGTAACTAGTGTAGGTATTTCAACTGGTCCTTTTACAGCTGGTCCTATAATAGCGGCACCAAATTCGACGGGATTTTGCTGGATAAATGATTGGTCATTTTCTCTTGCTAATACACCTGGAGATATTAATGTTTCTGCCATTTTCTTATATTAAAAATTTTGTTATTTATTTTGTTATAAATATGAAAAATTATTTCAAAAATTTAATTTTTTGAGATTATTTCTTTTGTTTCTAAATTTATACTACCACTACCATATTTCTCTTCTAATTCTTTGGCAGTATTGTTTTGTTCTTTTTGAAGTTCTTTAAATACTTTAAATAACTCCTCTTTTTGTTCGTTTTGAACCATCTTATTTAATTCGATGTTTCCTAAACTAAATATTATATCACTATTTCGTTGTTGATAACTTTTTAATAATGAAACTTCTTTTTCTGATAACTGTTTTGACATAATGCTTTATATTTGGTTATAAATATATTAGAAATATGTTAAAATTAATTTCTTTTTCTACCATCTAATGTAGGATTCCTTATCGGGTTTAAATCCCTCATATCACGTACAACTTCATTAGTTATTGTAACTTTAGCTCTAGAATTATATTTTTTCATTGATTTTAATTCTTTTTGAATTGTATCAGGTATTATATAACCCCTCATTCTTATACCAAAAGTACCTTTTACTAATCTATCTTGATTTTGTACTAATTCTGTTGCAGTAGTAAATTGATCTATAAAAGCTCTAAATTTAAATCTTTCTGGATTACCCCAATATGCATCTGATGCATATTCACATGCTTCTATTATTTTATTTAATTGAGACATATAATAAGTCTGTATTAAGCAACTATATTCTAAGGTTACATAATCAGGTTGAGCAACAGCATGAAATACATCAACGGGTTTTCTATTATTTAATGTGTAAAAATTATCATAAAAGTTTTTTGAACTATAACTTTTTTGCCAAACACCATATAAATTAGGTTGATTTGCATCTAATTTATTTGCAACTGATCTATCTTTTGATATTGTATCCCTTTTAATTACTATAATAGGTAACATTATTGCACCTTGTTTATCTCTATAATAACCATCTCTTTGGAATGATTTCCATCTTTCAGGAGCACCATATATAACAGGTACTTCTCTTCTAACTCCATTTTGTATTACAAAGGGTTTAATAATATTTTGAAAATAATAAAAAACAGCTTCATCTAAATCTTGTATACCAACAGAATATTGTTTAGTATCATCGTCTTTCATACTCATTTGAGTAGACCTATTAAATTCTATTCCTGTTGCTTGGGAATTAGCATTAATATTTTCATCAGCAAAATTTGGGTTGCCTACATCTCCTCTATTTTCAATGCCTTTAAAAGCAGTTTGTTTTTCAACACTTAATTGTCTTTGTGTTTTCGGTATGGGTTTTCTAGGTTTTGCCATTATATTCTTTCTCTATATGGTGAAATTGCTACTTTATCTGCTGGTATGTAGTAAGTAGAAACTAATACTGATAAATTATTACCAAAATTTTCTAATCCCGGATTTAATGGGTTTACGTTATTAGGATATGATGGATTTTTACCTCCCCAATATTGATTAGCAACTGTACTTTGTACACCGTAATAAGCTTCTTGATATAAAATAATATCACCAACTCTAATTAAAACATCAGCATCTTTTATATCATCTCTAAAGAAATAAAATTCAATTGGCTGACCAAATTGTACACCTTCAATATTTTCAGCATATTGCTCATTTGTTCTATTTATAAGAACATTAAAAATAAAAGGACCATCATAATATTTTTCTGCATCTGCTTCACCATATAAATTAACTTTTGTTTCTTCTAATTTAAATTGGTAAACAGAACATTGTTGAGTAATAATATTACCCATTAATTCTCTGTTTAGTTTCCTAACCAGAGACATATCCCTTTGTGTGGTAAACATTGCCATATTATCCTATATAAACTGTGTAAGGAACCTGTTGTAACTCAGTCATTTTAGCTTCTGCTTCAGATGCCCTACGATTTAATAATGCTTGTCTTGATGTTTCATCAAGATAATTTCTTAATCTTTCTAATAATGCTGTTTTTTCTGCTGTAGCAGCTGATATTAAATCTCCTTGATTTAAATTTACTTCTGCATTTGGTATTGGTATGCTTGAATATTTACCTCTTACATATCCTAACATTTCTTTAGAAAGTGCTAAAGTATATTCAAATACCCATTGTCTACCAATTGAATTAATATAATCATAATTTGGATTAGCATAAGGTGCATTTGAAACATTTGTTACTCTATCAGGTAAATTTCTAACTGATCCTTTAATTCTTTCATCTCTAATTATATATTCAAACCAAAGATTACCTGCACCACAGGTATACTGAATATCATTGTTGCTTATTTTTATTGTAACATCATTTGATACAGTTCCAAATCCTGCTGTTTGTAGTGATTGTGAAGTAACAGTTATTATATCATTTTGAACATAATCACTACCTGTTGCTACAACAGTTACTTTTGTGATTTTATTATTAGCTGATGTAAATGTACCAGTAGCGCCACTACCTGATATACCTGTTAATGCTAACGCCGCAGACGTTTGATCAACTGTAGTAGTTGGGATTGATCCACTTATTGTTAAATTTCTATTTATTCTTAATTGACCTGTATAATTTTTATCTCCATTAGCTTGAGGTATTGGAAATACTCTTAATTTATCTTTATGAATTTCAAAACTATAATTACTTCTTCTTACCATTTGGTTCATACCAATAGCTTGAATAACTTGTAAATCATAATTTAAAGGCATCATTAAAAATCCAAAATCACCTCCAAATCCACCTACACCAGCAATACCTGCTGCTATAGCACCTCCAAATCCAAATCCATTATATGGGGATAAAAATAAAGCAGATGCAGGATATGGTGGTTGATAAAATACTCTTTTTACCTCGATACCAAATTCAGCTGCTGAACCTGTAATATCGTTATCATTCATAAAAGTAGTAAAATTATAATCTTGTTTACCTGCTTCTAAAGCAAAAGAACCTGAATACCAGGGAACATTACCTCCTGAACCAGCTTCAGCACCATACATTTCTGTAAGTCTTACTATTGGTTCAAAACTTGGTGTTATTAAAGATTGAGTTAATACAGAGCTAGTTGGTAAACCTTCTAAAGTTAATTGATTATCTCTTACTTTATAGGCATATAACTCATTACCATATGTAGTAACAGCTTCTTCAAATGCCGTATAAAAAGATCCTGATTGTAATTCAACATCAACTAAAGGGTAGCCTAATCTATTTGCACAAAATACAGCTACTTTATCTGCATCGTTTTGAAAATCGGTTTGTGCGTCATAAAATCCAAATGGTGTATCTCCAGAACCTGAAGCAAAAGAACTTGAACCTGGCCAAATTGGTACATTCATATTAAATTATTTTGTTATAAATATTGAAAATAGTTTTATTATTATAAATATAAAAAAAAAGCCCCGCTATGCGGGGCTTAATTTAATAATTAAAATTAATTATGGATTAAAGAGTATTTAAACCACTAACTTCAATTTTACCATAGAATTCAGGACGAACCATTTTCTTAGCATATCTAGTCAATAGACCTTTTCTAGGCACAAATGTGTCTGGATCATATACTAATGGAGTCATGATTAATGGAATATAAGGAGCAAATACAGCACCGCTTTCAAGGAATTGACCTCCTCTAAATCCTAATAAGATAACGTTAGTTGTCATATATGGATTTTTGTATACTTTATATCTACCATTTAATTGGCCGACTTTTTGTACACCGAAAGCATAACTTGCTTTAGCAGCATCCCCATCTGAATCAGCAGCAAATCCTGGAATTGATTCTAAGATTGTAGCTACAGTTGGAGAACATACTAAGAAGTTAGCACCACCTCTAAGAGTTTTCTGGTGAATGATGTTACTTAACTTTTGGATTTTAGTTCCTAAAGTTTGGAACCATTGTCCTTGAGAGTTATAGAACCCTAAGTCAGTAGTTACACCATTACCTGCTTGAGAAGTAAATGCAACGTTGTTTTGAGCAGACCATACTTCAGTTCCAGCTCCAGCAGCATTAATCAACATACTTAAGATTTCTAAGTCAATTTCTAACGAAATGTACTCACTTAAGATTGAAGTTAATTCAGCTTCAGCATCTAATGCATGGTAAGCGTTAAGATCTTGAGCGAACTCAGGAGTCCAAACAGCTTTTAGCTTTTTAGTTTTTGCTACGATAGCAGATGATTTCATCTGTACGTTAATTTCAGGAATAACCTGATCTGGGCAGCAACCAACTCCACCTGATCCAGTAATAGCACCATTAGCACCGTTACCACCATCATTGTTTACGTTAGGTTTTGGATTTCCAGCTTCAAAATCACCTCTGTATTGATCAGTAGGTTGTAATGAAGAAGATACAGTACATAATGTAGTTGTATCATTTCCTGGCCAGTAAGAAGCAGAAACTACAAATGCTATTGTAGCACCACCACCATATCTACTAAATGCAGGTAATTGCATTCCACCATCTCCAGCTCCACTTATTGTATATTCTGAACCAGAATACAAACCAAATGACTTAACAGCCCATGGATCAATATAAGGAATACTTGAAGTGTTGAATGTTACTACTCTCCAGTCAGCAGCTATTTGAGCAGCAGACGCAGAATATGTTGAATCGAAGTCGAAATCCGACCAAGATCCTGATACTACATTCACAGAATTTATAATGGAAGCTGTAGTTTGAGTAGAATATGAAAATCTACCTGCACCATAAAGTCCACCTTGTGAATCATTTCCAAATGGATTCAAAGCATCGCTACTATTACCGTAAAGGCTATCGCCTGCGGAAAAAGGAGCTTTGTTTGTACCATATTGGAAGTCTAAGAAGAATACTAAACCAGAAGGAAGATTCATTGGTTGAACGCTAACAAATTCCTTTGCAGCGATTTGACCAAATACTTTTCTTACTAATGGAAGAGCAACTCCAGCCCATTGACCACCGATATTAACGGCAGTTTGGCTTTGGAAAGTACCAGAGGAAGCAGAACCTCCACCTGTTTGAGAACTTTCCACAACAAGTTGCTTAGCTTGGTTTTCAAGAATAATACCCATGTTATTTTTATGAGCACCATCTAAACCTTCTAATAAACCTGTCTTTTCCCATTTACCAGCTAATTTAGCTGCATCACTCTGCATAGAGTGATATGGGTTAGCGCTTTCTAATAAAGAATTTAAACTCATTGTTTTAAATTTAGATTGGTTAATAAAATTTTTAAATTAATCCCGCAAGCTTACGCATACGGTTGTAAACATCATTTGACTCAATGATAGGTTGTTTTGAAGCTTTAGGTTCTAAACCTGTAGCCTTACTTGCAGATCCTTTAATTGATTCATTAATTGGAGATTTATCTAGTAAACCTTCAGATAATGTTTCAAAAATAGTTTTAGCTTGTCTTACATCCTTAGCTTTGTCAAATGCTTTTAATACCTTAACTTTTTTACTTTCAGTTAAGTTTTTAGCTTTAAAGATTTTGTTTGTGTAAAGAAGTTTAGCGTTCAATAAATTAACCTCATTAAGTTCACCTTTTAATTCATTTACTGAATTAATGGCTTCCTCAAGATCTTCTTCCATTTTACGCATTTTCTCGGTTTCACGTTCAGGCTCTGATTCAGCGGAAAATTTTCCACCTTTTCTTCTTTCAGAATCACCTTTACGTTGTACTGGATTGGACATTTCTTCTTTTTTCATGTCGTCTTCTTCGTACTTTTTGCCGTAGCCTTCTTTCACATCCTCGTCTTTTTTGGCTTCGTCGATTTCTACGTCTACGTCAATAGAGTCTTCGACTTCCATGTCGTCAACATCTACAACTTCAACTTCGTCCTCAACAAAATCGTCGCCTGGCTCAATTTCGCCATCGACAACCATGTCTTTAATGACATCCTCGATAAATCCTTTAAGGTCGTCTTCCGACATATCTTCAAGGTCAATGTCCTTGTCATCCATGTCTTCTTTTTCGTCCTTTTCTCCATCCAGGTAACCTTCTTCTTCAGCGTCAGTACGAGCATCTTCTTTAACGTCTTCTTTGTCTTCAGCTTTCGCTTCATCCATTTTCTTGTCGTCTTCGTCTTTTGCTTCGTCTAAATCTCTTGTTTCTGATTCATTAACATCTTTTTTTTCATCAGCTTTTAATTTAGCTAATTTCTTTTCGTTGTCTTTGATATCACCTTCAAGATCTTTAATGTGGTCTCTATCATCTCTGATAGCGCCTTCCATCTTTTTCTGTTCTTCTTTGTTACCTTTCTTAGAATCTTCGAGTTCAGCAAGTAACTCATCTAAATTGATTTCTTCATCCATATCTTCTTTCTCTTCTTCTTTAATGTCCTTCATTACGCTTGCTTTATCAGCATAGCTTTTAGAAGTACTTTTCCCGACCTTTTTCGGTTCAGGGTCTAAAGTAGGTCCAGCAGTTGGATTAGCATAATCATAAAGAGTAGTTTCGCTGTTTTCGTCAACTTTCTCTTCTTTTTCTTCTTTCATATCATCATCTTTTTTATCCATTTCATCTAACTTTGCAGCTAGCATAGATTTAAGATGTGGAGTGAAAGCTTCTTCAAGAGCAAGTTTAGCATTTGCGATAGCAGTTTCCTTAACGGCTTTTGCATCTGCAATTGCTTCAGTTAGCAAATCTCTGTTTGTTGCCATAATCCCAAAATTTAGTTTGTGAAATACGCTTATTCATGAAGCGTAATAGAAAATTATACATTATTGAACACCATATAGAATGATGGTGTATTACGGTTATACGTATATGAATATTTATTAAAGTTACACTATAGGGCAAGAACCCTTAGAACAAAGTATTTCTGTTATTATTTGATTTGTTCTTGTGTAATCGTATATTTGTGGTGCTTTACCCTCTTTAAGTATTTCATGCATGTATGAACCTGGGTTTGATGGTGTTGAAACAAAATCCCAACATAATAATTCAAAGTCATCTTGTACTTCCATTACTCCACCAATATCTTGTAAAGAACCCATTCCTCTAGATGAAACACCTACTGTTATTCCATTTTTAATAAGTTCCTTTAATATATTACCTGAGGGGGTTGGTAAAATTTCTATTTTACCTAAAATGTTATCTCCATCCCACCAATAGTCACTAATAAGATGTGATACATTTTTTAAATTAACAACTGAAGATTCTGGGTGGTCTAATTCTCCCATTGAACGTCTTTGTTCAATAAGTTCATCATATTTAGCCATTTCTCTATCCCATAAATCTTTTGAATAATAACGACCATTACCATTCTTCACTTCAGCCGTAGCTAAAATGCCTTCTACCATTAAATTTCCATTTTCCTTACTAATATTTTCCGTTAGTTGGGATGGTGAAATTTTAACAGTATGGGTTTCTATAAGTAATTGTTTATTACTCATTCTCATCAACTACTTCTTGTTTACTATATTTTTTTCCGCATGATTTTTCATACAACTTTTCCATTTTAGCTTTTCTTTTTTCTAAAAGCTTAATTTCTTTTTGCATTAATTTCATTTTAGATCTATCAACTAATTCTTTTAAATTATCATCTTCATTAATTGAATTAACTCTATCTACTTTTTCTGCTATATGATCGTGTAAAAAGTCTAATTGAGCTTCTAATTTTACGGCTTCAGCTTCTTTTCCAATTTCAGCTAATTTACTATCAATTGATTCTTTTTTCATTTTTTTCTTTGATTTTTTATCTTTAAGAGCTTTTTCCATTGATTCTTCTTTATCACCATCTCCATCTACATCCGGATAATCTGGTCTTGCTTCTTCTTCCATACCTGCCGCATCTTGAGATGCTTCAATTGCTGCTTGTCTAGCTTCTTCTACATCTTTTTCTTTTTCTTCAGAATAAATAGTATCATTATATTGTGATTCTTCATCTACTGGCTGAGATTGCATTGGAGCTTGTGTTTCAAAATCATCTAATCCTTCTTCTTTAAGCATTTTGTTTATTACTTGGCCTGACATAGCAGCAAAACTATTTGGGTTTCCTGTGCCTACAACATAACTTTCATTAACTTGTTTTTTTACTGCTTCCTTAACTACTTGCCATTTATTATCAGAATCTTTTAATTTATCACTAAATCCACTACCACCATATGTTTTACCATTATTTTCTTGGACAGAGGGTTGTTGATAACCTAAACCTTCAACACCAAATTGACCATTTTTAACATAATGCATAGGGTCTTTAGCTAAATTAGCAATTACTTTAGCTTGTGCCTCTTCTAATGTTAATTTAGGGTTATTTTTTACTTCAGCATAAACTCCTACTTGTAATTCTTGAGCATTAACATTATTAATATTATCTACTTTAGGTGAATAATCGTAATTATGTGATGCAATATTTTCTACACCATCAGAAACATTTTTATATGAACCATAAGAACCATTTTCTATTTCAAATTTGTATTTTGGATCAGCTGATACTTTTTCATCTTGTTCCTTAGTATTATATTTTATAGCTAAATCATTTTTATCTCCACGATTAACAATAGGATTTAATGATGCTTCACCTGCTTCATTAAGGAAGTTATTAAATTTTTCTTCCCAACCTGCTTTAGGAGTTGGCTCAATAGTATTTATTGGTTTTAAATCAATATAGTTTTCACTAATTACACTTCTTTTTTTAAGAATATGTGTTGCTTGATCATAAGTAGCTGCTTTATTAATCATATTAGGAAATTTAGTTTTAGCTTCCTTTAAGAAAACACCTTTATGGCCTTTTCCTTCTTTGATTAAATTATACTGTTCTTGTAATGTTTTCATAATTATTTTTCTAATAATGTTTCAATATCTTTAATATAGTCTGTTATTAAATCAGTTCCGTATTTTACAGAATAGCTTTTTGGTTCATCCTGTCTATAATATTTTATAGTATCAATTTTAGCTTGTCTTAACTTTTTAATGATAATATCTAGTTTATTTTCAATATCATCAAAAGCATCAATACGACCTTGTTGAAATACTTCTAATCTATCTTCTTCTTCTTTAATTCTATTGCTATTCATGTTATAAATATTAAACTTATCCCCAAAGTTTACGAACTGGTAAAGTTGAACCTTTTTGGACATAAGTACCCTTTTTATTTTTAGGAACTAATTTATATTTAAATGCTTTTACATAATAATTATCCTTAACTCCATCAGGACCTGCTTTTGGGCCTGGACCTAATGTTGCTCCCGGATCTTGACTTTCTTGTACTGGTACTACTCTATCACTATCAAATTTTTTAATGGTATTACCATCAAATCTTACCCATGTTTTATCTTTTTCTACTTTTACTACTGAACCTGTACCATATAATGAACCATCAGGTTCTTTAACATGAACTAAATCAACTATTTCATCTATCTTTACATCATCTTCCTCATAATACCCTAATGATCTACCTCCTGCTGAAAAATTTTCTTTAACTGGTTTGTATCCTAATTCTTTATAAGCTTCATCGTCTGCTTTTTGTCCTTTTTTTCTAAAAGCATAAGGTGTTAAATAAGCACCTGCAGCTCCTGACATAGATACTTCATCTACTTCTTCTTCAGCTATTCTAGTAATTCTTTTATATTGTTCTGGGTATTCATTTCTTAAATGAGTTCTTACTTTATTTCTTAATTTACGAACATCATCATAAATTTCCCTAAATTTTTGATCATCCTTAGTTTTAACATAAACTCTTTTAGCTGTATCTGTTAAATCATCAATATCATCATATAATAAATCAAAACCAGGTAATTGATCAATTTTCCAAGCTACGGCACCAGTTTCAGGGTTTATACTAGTAACTGTAGATTTTCTTTGACCATCATCACTATAACTAACTTGACCGACTTTAAATCTTTCTTTAGGGATACCTAATTCTTTTTCTGCTTCTTCAGGTGAAGCAGTTTTAGACATTTCATTAAGTTTATACTTGTACTTTGCCATTTGCTACTTGAATTTCTTTTACTAGTTCATAATATTGTAACAAATCAACTAAATTATCATTATCAATTTTGTCAGTTTTATCTAATTCAGTTAATAATTTTGCTACTTCATTAATTTTAATTTTAGTAGCTTTATCTTTAATATTTTCAGATTGTTCTGTTAAGATATCTTTTAAGGCATTTACTTTTTTATTATAAAATTCTCTTAATGATGGTGTAGAATCTACTGAATATATAAATTCTTTAAGTATTTCTTTTTGCTCTATACTTAAACTATCATATTTGTCATTAAATTTTTCTAATAATACTCTATAAGTTAATTGTCTTAAATCTTTATCATAAGAAGAAAATTCTTCAATTAATTGATCTTTTGGTTTAGATACTGGTTTTTTAGTAAGAAATTCTAATAATGTTACTTTATTATCATTAATTTGACTAATGTCTGTAACGTCTTTAGCATTATAACTTTCTATTAAAGTATAAACTGAAGCTATTTCTTTATAATTTTTTATTTTAGAACCAAAAAAGGATTCTAAATTATAATGTTTTTTAATTTCATTAATTAAACTATATTTTTGTCTTTTCAATGAAGTTCTATTGAACTTTCTTGAATTTTCAAGTATTGTTGATATTAATGAATTAGCTTTACCCTCAGATATAACTTTTGATTTTAATATTGATTCATATAACTTGTATTCTCTACCCAATCCCGTTTTTACAAAGTAATTTTTTAGTAAATCGATTGCCGGAGAATCATCACCTTTTAAAGTATCAGCTGTTATTTGCCTAACTAGTAATTCAAATAATATACCAGTGTTTTTATACTTAGAATGTTTTATTTTCATTAAAAATATATTTATTTATAAATATGTATAAATTAGTTACTCTTCAACTGAGAGTCATCTAATAGTTTAGAGTCGTCTTTGTCTTCTTCAAAGATCAACTTTTTCTCGTTCATTGATTTAAAAATGTCTTTATTCTTTAAATAAGTAACGTGAGGACTTTCAAATTCTGATAATGGTCTACTGCCTTCATTTTTATCAGTGTCTTTCATTCTTTTAACTCCTAGTGGATCTTTACCAAAATTATTATCTTGTTTACCCCTATTAGTAATGCTATCAACTGGTCGGCCTGCTTTAGGATTATCATCTTTATAACCATCAGGTACATTACCTGGGTCAGAATACATTCTACCTTTACCATATAATGAAGCTAAATCATGAGGAGTACCATATGATTTACCAGTAGTAACTGGATCATTACCTTCTGCTTTTATTTGGTCTAATCTAAATTGACGTTTAGCATCTTCTCTAGCTAAATCTCTATACTCATCATATTGGTCTTCACTAAAGTGATAAATGTTATGGTAAATCCAATCAGATGGAACTAAACCTTGTTCTAATAAAGTACCAGCTAATTCAGCTTTAGATTTAAGTAATTCAATTCTTTCTTGATCATAAATTATCGATGGAGTAGTCATTGATAATTCAAAATTTGTCATACTTTCAGCTGTATAGCCTTGGGTATATAGGTGAACTAGTGCAATTTTATTTAATTCAGATAATATAATTCTTTGTATTCTATCAATTGTACGTGCAAATCTAATATCTTCTGCTGCTAGTGTAGCCTTACCTTCTATATTTTCATCATATCCTAAAAATGCTTTTGGTATTTTTAACGCAGCAAATAATTTATCTCTTAAATACTCAACATCTTGAATACCATCATATGATAAACCTGGTGTTGTATCAATTTTAGTTGCATTGTCATTTCCTCTTACTGGTATGTAAAAGTCTTCTAACATATTTTGCATATTATATCTTAAATTATACTCACCCGTTTTTTCATCCATATAAGGAGTACGTTTCATATTTGATATAGTTTTTTGCATAAATGCTTCTACTTCGTTTGGAGGTATAGCTCCAACATTTACATAAAATATTCTTTTTTCTGGTGCACGAGCAATTCTATGAATTAACATTGCATCCTCCATTAAAGTATATTGTTTAAATAATTTTCTAGCGGGTTCAATATAAGCTCTACCATAAGGAAGATAATTTACATCTGTAACCATTCTAAAATGAGCCATTTCATAATTATCATAAGTTATACCTGTGTTATCATTATCTGTTTGATTTGGTACACTGTAATAACCATAAGAACTACCAGCAAAACCTTCAGGATTCCATCTATATTTTATTTCTGATGGGTTATCTGGGTTTTGTCCTTCTATTCTTTCAATGTGATATGCTGTATAAGGGATTACATTATAAACTCCAAATTTTTCAGCTATTTCTAATTTTAAGAAAAAATCACCATACTTACACATTTGGCGAATCCACATCCATAAATTAAATTCTACATTTAAAACATCATAAAATAAATTATAAAGTATTTTTTGTATATCTTCATTAGAACTTCTAATTTGAAGCACTTCACCCATATCATTTTTAAGTGTAGATTCATCTGATAGAATATCTAGTGCTGATGCTATAATAGCATCTTGATCCATTACATCATATTCTGAATATAAAGTTGTTCTTAAATATTGATAATTTAAGTTAAATTGAGCACCATATAATGAAGAAGGTTGTGTAGTATAAATTCTATTGAATCTATCTACTAATGCATTTGTTTCATACTTACCACTACTTTGTATGTGATCAGTATCTATGGTTTTAATTTGATTTCCTCCAACATTACGAATAATAACATCAGTTGAAAATAATCTTTTTAATCTTGAAAATACGCTTGTATCTGCCATTTAATATATAATTATTGTTATAAATATTACCTTAAGAGCCATCCAATGTCTTCTTTGCCCTTATCTGTTTTAATGTGATAAGGATTATCAACACCTTTTGAAAACCCGTAACCACCTTGGTATTGAGTTCGACTAACGCCCATATTATTTAAGGCTTGTTTTGTTATATCTATTCCTCTTTGTCTAAACTTTAATGCGGTATCTCTAATATACATAGCGATACCAAATGCCATAACTAAATCATCATTGTAACCTGATTGAGCTTCTGGTCTTCCATTTCTCCAAATAAAAGTTTTCATTTCTTCTATTAATCTTTTAGATTGAATAGTAACTCCTTGATCACTAATGTATTCTTGAAATTTACCTATAACCATAGGTCTAGTTCTTGAAGACATAGTAAAACCAGGAACCATTTTTGAATGATCTTGATATTTGTCAAAATATGAATTAACGTTTGGTTGGTCACTTTTTTGTGAATAATATAAATTTTGATAATTTCTATCAATCGCAACTTGTATTGTTGCCCAACCAACATTAGCATTTTCTATAATTAACATAGCTTCATTATATTCTGAAGCAATACCAACTAATAAATGCCCATAATCTTTTGTATTAATTTGTCCTTTATATTCTGCTACTTGAACATTATTTTCTACATCAATAACATGAAATGCAGAATAATCTTTTCCATCTCCTCTAGAAACATCAGCTACTACAATATAAGATCTTGTATAGTCTGGGGTTTCCCAAACCCATAAATTTTGATCTACCCCTCTTCTTTCTAAAGGGTCTTTAATAAAAGATTTTTCATAGTATTCCATATATTCATTATAAAATACAATATCACCAGAAGTACTAAAATCACAATCACATTCTTGAGCAGCCATTCTAGGATCACCTAATAATTCATCTTGTTTTTTTCTCCATGCTTCATCTCTTTCAGGATGAACATACCAAGGTAATTTAATAGGTAAAAAATCATTTTCTGTAGCTTCCGCCCTTGTCCATGTTTGGTGAAACCAATTACCTGTACCATAAGGTGTACTTAAAGCAATACAACCACCACCTGTAGCTAGAGTTTGTTGAGCTGATGCCCATATTTCACCTATATTATCAATAAAAGCTGCCTCATCAATTAACAATAAAGATACTGCTTCTGATCTACCTGCATCACTACTTGCTGATGTTGCTTTAATTTGAGAACCGTTATCAAGCCTTAAATTTAATTTGTTATTTTCAGCTGCATTTATTTTAAGCCATGAAGGTAAATTTTCATACATAAATTTTACCTTAGTAACCATGTTTTTAGCTGTCTCTTGTTTAGTTGCAATACAAAGAATATTTTTATCTTTATGGAATGTCATTAACCATAAAGAATAACCAGCAGATAAGGTAGAAATTCCTAATTGCCTAGATTTTAAAACTATAGAATAAGGGTTATCTCTCCATAATGTTAGTACTTTATCTTGAAATGGATATAAATTAAATTGTATACGCCCCCTTTGTGGGTGCTGTATATAACAGTACTTACGCATAAAATGTGTTGGATCTTGAGCACATTTTAAATATTCTTGCCTTATTACTTTTTTTAAGTCAGCCATATTTATTTTGCTAATATTGCTACAGCTAGAACTGCTACTATACCAACACCACCCATTAATTTAGTTTTAAATTTTTGTTTTTTTAAATCTTTTTCTAACCTTTTAGATAATTCTTGGGATAGTGACAATTGGTTTGATTTTGATAATAAAATATTATCGAAATTACCTACTTGTTCATTTAATGACAATATAACACTATCTTTTAAAGATACTTTATTCTCTAATAGACTTATTTTTTTTATATTTAAAGCTAATTCATTATTAGCTCCATCACCTTTTATCAGATCTTTAATTACTAGACGTGCTATCGGTTTTTTCAGCTGAATCGATGTAGTATCGATAACGTTCTGTGAAAAACCTTTCAAGCTCATCATCATTAAAAAGATCAACACGCTTAATTTTTTCATTTGTTTTCTTTTTAAGTGTGAAAATTTGTTTATCTTGTTTATTAATTTCATTATCTAAAGTAACAATTTTGTTATTTAAAGTATCAATTTTAAAAACAAGATCATCATTAATAGTATGGAGAGAATCAATTTTTGAATTTAATGCATTAATCTGATCCTGATATTGATCTACGTATACTTCATCCTTATCAAGTAAAAACCAAATAATAATAGTAATTAATACTAATATTTTAGCAATGTAAAATATTCTTTCTTTAGATTGCATCTTTTTCTAATTTAGCAACTAAGGATTCTAACTCCTTTTTTTTAGGTGTTTTGTCTCTTAAAACATCCTTAATTTTTTCTTTTTCAGTGTCATCAGCTTTACTGTATTTTCTAGCTAATGATTTCATTTCAGTTTCTATATTTTTTAACGCTTTAACGGCTAAATCTAATTTTTTAAATTTACCTCTTGCACCCATAGCACCTTTAACAGCATCAGTATCATCATCATCATCCATTTCAACTACTTTAATGATATCATCATCCTTAGCAACAGCTTTAACTTTTGCTATATTCTCAGGGGATGTTTCAATTGTAGCTTCAGATAAAGTCTCAATTATATTTTCTTTAATAAATTCTTTTAATTCAGATTTTTTCATTGTAATTAAATTTTATTATAAATATGTTAAGAATTAATAACATTTAACATTTGTTCAATTCGCTCTTCTGTAGTACCTTTTATAGTTTCTACATTTTTCATCATATATGCATATTTTTTAATAAAACTCATAATAGTAAAATCTATAACATCTCTATAGTGTTCATCTGTTTCACGTACTCCATTATCTTCAATAGGCAAGCCATCAGGAGAAATATAAAAAATATAATCATATTCTCTAATAAATTCTTTCGCATATTCTACAAATTTATCTTTATCTTGGTAAGGTATAGATTTAGCATTTTGTGTAAATGACATTACATCTATTATTGTTCTATCAGTAATAATATTATCATGCATTAATTCAGCACAACGTTCAGCTAAAAATACTGTTTGGCCTTTTAAAGTTGAATCAGTATTTAATGGAATACCTAAATCATTTAAATATTTACTACGTTCTGTAGCAAAATTATAATGTTGAAATTCCTCTGTATTTTTTAATGCTTTTACTAATGTAGTTTTTCCTACACTCATTGTACCACATAAACCTATTTTCATAATTAATTTCTATGTGTAGTTCCTTTTGGAGCAGGTTGTTTATACCATGGTAATCCTGTTCTATTTCTAACTACTTCTTTAAATTCACTTTCACTATATTTTATTCCATAAAGATAATATTCTCTTTTTTTCTCATTACCCCCTGGTATTAATGCTGGTCCTTCCCAATTATGAAATTTATTATCCCAAATATAAGCTATTGTACCATCCGCCTTTTTTAATCTTTGACCACTAGGCCACTCATTGTCTTTATTTTTCATACTCCAATATACGTAATTTATTTTACTCCTCCAAGATTTTTTCAGCAACTAGTGTACCATGGGCTCCTGATACTGAAATACCCCTTGCTGACAACGCATCACCAACAAAATGCACATTAGGATATTTAGTTAATGATAAATCAGAATAATTAACTAGTGGTTCAGGAGCTAGGTATTTTACCTCAGGCACATAGATTCCCCAATCATCTTTTAATGTGGGAAATACTAATTTCATATCATTGATAAAATCTTCAATATATTTATAATATCCTTGAAACGCATCTTTAACAACATCTAAATTTTCTATTTTAGTTGATGATACATTTACTCCTTCTGATGTTGTAGATGGTTCTCTACTTGGGCTATAAAATAATCCTGTGCTATTTTTTTGTACTTTACCTACTAATTCTCTTGCCCATTTAAATGGTTCTTTAATACCTTGTACTTCCATTAATATACCAAAATTAGTCATATTATTTCTAAAAGCTTCATCTTTTTTAGCGTGACCATTATAACTGTGGTCTCCATATGTTTCTTCTACTGCTACATATGCTGCATTATTATTTGTACAAAATGATCTTAATGATACACCTTCGTTATCAAATTTTCTATATAATTTAAAATCATAAGCAACATCAATTAACTTTTGAAAGTGACTTTGTGGTGCTTCAAATCTAACACCTACTTGAGCTGGTTTTTCTTCTGTTGGTAAATCATATTTTTTCATTATATCTGAAGTAAAATCAATACCTGATTTACCTACACCAAATATTAATCTATCATAATTTAACCATAATTCACCTAAATCATTTTTAGCTTGAACTAATGTATCTTCAAAATCAATATCACTAACTTTAGTTTCCCAGTGAAATTCTACACCTTTATTAACTAAATAATCATACCAACTTTTACCTATTTCATGTAAATAATCAGTACCAATATGCCATACTGGAAATAATCTTAAACCAAAATATGGTTTAATAAAATCTGGTTCTTTATCTGGTGATGATAATATTATTTGTTCTGGGTGGGGGTGAAATCTAGTAAAATTATCTACTACTTGCTTCATTAGCTCCATTGCTTTCTCATCACCTACATATTTAGATAATTGTCCACCAATTTGGGTAGAATAAGTTAATTTTCCATCTGACCATCCACCTGCACCCAAGTATCCTGTCATTACCTCTTCATATGGTCTTAAATATGGATCTTGCCCCATATCAATAATAGTGATTTGACCATCAAAATTATTATCAACCAATTTAGTAGCCGCATTTACTCCTGCTACTCCTGCTCCAATAATTACTACGTTTTTACTCATTTATAATTTTAATTTTAACGCCACAATATACGAAAAAAAAGCTGTGGCTCCAAATAATGGGCCACAGCTCCTATAAATTTTTTAATAAAATCGACTGGCTATGAATCAGTCTATATGTTTAGCAAGTACAACAGTTGCACTCACAAGATACTCCACAATTACACATTTTACAATTACATTTCATCATTGTTATCTATTTATTTTTATTTTTGTTTTTCTGCGTTGATTTTTTGGAATAAATCACCAATATATTTTGCTAATACATCTGTAGTTCCTACTTCTTCTTCTGTTGCCTCTCCTTTGATAATAGCATCTCTAATAAAGTCTACTAATTCCTCTACTTTTTGAGGAACTCCTATTTTTTTCATAACAGCTTCCTCTGTTTTTCTAAAGTCTTCATTTATTTTGTCTTCAGCTAAATATTTTTTTAAATCGAAATTTTCCATATTAATTTATTTTTATTTTTAAATCGGTTGTACCTTTATGTATCCTATGGACACGGTGTTTTGTTATAAATATATTATCTCCTTCAAATAACGCAAAGGGTAATTCATTATCAAACTGCATATGCCAACCTTTACCTTCTAATATTTCAATATTCCTATCTTCATCATCTTTATGCCAAACTAATTCTAGTTTTTTAACATCTTTTGAAAAACTTCTTATGTTAGAACTATCTTTATAGGGTTGCATTATTTTTTTTTAAATTCTGCTTTTTTAGTATTTTTAACAAACTGTTTGCCTTTTTTACTACCTTTAACTTTTTTAGCTACTGAAGCTTTTCTTTCTGCTTGAGATAAAGATTGTGCTTTTTTTCTAGGTAAACATCTTGTTGTTGCTTTACCTTTTTTCATTGTGCCACAAGGGCCAGTTATATTACCTGAGGTATTAATTCTTACCCAATCTTCTTTTTTAAACCAATCTCTTAATGATTCATCAACCCATTGAACTTCATCTACTTTTTCGTAAGCAGAACCAAAGGGTGCAGATTTACCTTTATGTTTTTTTTGAGATTTAGGATCTATATTTTCCTCAAGAGCATTAAGATATTTACTTATTCTTCTTATAGCGTAATCATCGCCATAATTACCTGCCATCCAATTATTATGGATATAATAAATTACATCTTTAAATCTTTCTTTATTTAGTCTAGGTCCTGATTTTATTAATGCTTCTATTTCTGGATCGAATCCATCATCTAATTCATCAAATGCTTCATTTAAATCATATGAAGCAATTTGTTTATTGATTTTATATAATTTATCTTCTAATCTATTAAGCTCAGATCCATATCTATCAGCTATTTCACCACCTTCTGGTTCAGCTTCTTGTTCCATGTCTCTATATAATTGATCAATTCTATCTTCTAAATCTGCTTTATCAGCTCTTAAATCTAATACTTGATCAAAAGAAACTCCTTCTTTTAATTCTGGATGGAATAATACATTTACTTCTACAGCATCTTTTTTAATAGATTCACCATCAACCTCTACTTCAGCTGGGTAGACTTTAACATCATCACCATACCAATATTTTATTTTATAGCCACCACTTTTTTCTAGTGTTACTAATAATCCTCTTTTATAATCTTTTTCTTCTGCTTGTAATATAACTTCCTTACCTCTAGGTAAAACTAAAGCTGCTCCAGGAACTAAATTATTGTCTTTTTCTTCTGCTTCATTTAATGGTTCTTTATTTTCCACTAAAAGTTCACCTAATACTTCAATTTTACCCATAAGCTCTTGAAAAGCTACAGGTTCAATATTCATACCGTCTTTAGTTTTTTCATATAATTCTTCTAAAAATCCTTTATAATCTTCAGCAAATTCATCTTTATTAAAATTACCATCGGATGCTTTTTTATAATAAGGTGCTTTAACTTTAAAATGGTGATAAGTTAACATTGAATTGCCACCTTTTTCTTTAGCATTATCAGCTATTGTTCCTGCGCCTTCCCCTCTACCTTCAGCAAAAGATTCCATTTTTTCTATAGGAATATCTTCTTTAACTAATTTACTTAAATATTTAGCTTGGCCCGCATGTCCCTTAGAAGACTTTTTTAGAGACTTAACCATATCTTTTATTTGTTTAGTCTCTTGTTTATTAAATACTGCTTCGTTAGTTTTTTTCTTTTTTTTACCACTCATTTGGCCCTTACATACTTTAACAGCACGACCAGATAAATAAGCAGATGATTTTTCACCAGCAGCCATTCTTCGTTTGCGATAAGCTTCACCTTTTTTACAAAGTTTTTCGTTAACTAATTTTTTAATTCTATCCATTACCAAAATGTATTCATGTTAGCACCTAAACCTAGCTGGCTAGCATATCTAGGTAGATTACAGGACCAATATCCTGCTTTTGTTCTATCTTTTTTATTTTTACAATTATGTCTTGCAGCAAATGCTTTACGTGCTTTAGGATTTCTAATTTTAGCTCTTAAACCACCGGACCCAAATGATACTTTTTTAACTTTTTTAGTTTTTGGGTTACGTACATAAACATAATATGCTTTTGAACCACCACGTTTTGGTTTTCCAATTGGTGGATCTTTTTTTGCTTTTTTCTTTTTCTTTTTAGCTTCAGCTAATTGACTTCTTAAAAGTGGTTTCCAATTAACCATTATTTGAGCTACTCCCCTTATAAAATCAGGATTATTTAGATCGCCTTTAAATTTACCAAATAATGCTCTTACATCTTCTTTAAATTGAGATACTTTTCCTTTTATCCTAAGAGATACTTCAGGTTCCTCTTCATATTCCCCATCAAATTCGTCTGATTTTATAAAACCACTGTAAGCTTCTTCTAAATCCATTTGTTCTGATAACATAGGTAAATCTAAAGGTACAATTTCATTTTCATATAAATCAAATTCACCAATATGTGTTTTCATTAACCCTTCATCTTCCTCACATAAATCAAGTACACCTCTAGAATATAATTTTTTAGCTTCTTTAATCATAGATAAATGAGCATCAGAACCAATTCTGAATACATTTTCCATTAATGGTATATTATTATCAATATGGTATTGTAAATTTTCAGATACCAGTTTTTTAACCCTACCTTCCGTTAAGAGTGGGCCTCTTATTTTTGTCCCGCAAGTATTACATCCACATTTTTTACACATACTATGACATTATTTCGTTATACGATAATTCTCTTGCATTAGAAGAAAGATTAGCTTGTTTAGACGGAATTATTCTGTAGTCTAAACCTTGACTCATTCCTACGTGTTGCATTATAGCAAAAACAGGATCCATTTTATCTTTTTCTAAGTCTTCAAGTCCCTTATAAATATGTGAAGCTTTAGCTGTAATTACCCCATTATTTAAAGTAAAATCTTCAGCGCTCCAAGTTTTACTAACTACAACGGTTTTTGGATCTTCAGGACCAAAAACCCAATTTTCAATATCATCCTTAGGAAAATCAGGAATAATAACTTTTGTTACCCTATTACCTGTTTTAGGATCATACATTAAATATTTATTAGGATTATCTGGGTTTGGTTTTAGTTGTAAATCAGTTAAATTACCATTAATAGCGTCATTAACTAATTTATTTATAAAATCTTTATATTGTGTTGCTACTGAAGCCCATCTAAACCCACCATCTTGTTTCAATGATATATTAGCTCTTACATCATTGCCCGATAATAATTGAGCATCTGATTTATCTCCTTTGCCTGCTCCTGTTTTTGATGAATCAAGAGCACTAGTAATATTTTCGTAGCTTAACGTATAGTCTGATGATGTTATAACAACAGTTGCTTCACCACCATTTTCTTCAATTAATTGATTTATATTAGATAAAAAATCAGATTCATTCATTTTACCAGCTCCTCCTGGTGGTTGACTACTTACAACAATATTAACTTTGCCAAATTCTTTTGTATCAAAAGTGTACATATTAAAAGAATTACTTGGGTTAGGAGATTTACGAGGTGGAGTAATTTTTATATCTAAAGTCTCATCACCTTCTTCATCAAATGCTTCTTGAAATAAATCAACAAAAAATTGAGTTTCTCTTTTACCTACAAGTCCTAATCTATTTGGTTTAGATTTACCCGCAAATAAATCATATTTTGAACCTAATTTGTCTATGATTTTTTTTACTGCTTTTATTGTGCCTGTTCTATTGTCTACTTCTTCTTTTAGATTAATACCTAAATCTTTAAATATTGATTCTAACAATAAAATATCTTTAGGATTATCCATATCCGGATACCCTTTATCGAATTTGTAAGAAAATTTAGTAAAAAATTTATCGAATATATTCATTATGCTTCTACATCAACATCAACATCTACTTCGTCTTCGACTTCTGGTGCTGAATCGGTTTCACTTTCTGCACCTTCAACCTCTGCTCCGCTTTCTGGACCATATTGTAATATTCGACTAATAGCTAAAGCTGCATATTCTTCTTCATCTAAATTGAGTAGGTAATATTTTTTACCTTCAACTTGTGCTATCCAGCTTCTTGGTGTAAATATAAGAATGAAATTTTGCCCATTTAATAGATTAATTCTAAAAGTTGAGGGGCGGGGTGCAATCCAATCAATTCCTTCTAAAAAGGAATCAAATTCATGAGTCATTAAACTAACTATAATATCTTTTAATTCCGGGAATTTTGTAAGCTCATCATAAGCAATAGCAGCATCATCAGCTTTAGATTGTTCTCCTCTAACTTGGAATACTAATGCACGTATTTTTTCTTTTAATTCTGATGCCGTCATTAGTCATTTTGTTTTGATAGATAAGCCGCTACAGCCATTTGTTTTTTCTTTTTATCAGATTTTCCTTTAAATTGTTTTGCATCTGATTTTTGAAAATCATCTACAAAATCTCCAACTTTTGCTTTTTTTCCAAGTATTTCGTACATATGTTCTGAAAAATCCATGTAACTAACTAAACCTGAAGGTAGTTTCATTTTTTGTTTTGATACTAATTTATCAGCTTTAGGTGCTTTAGCTAGTTTTTTTCTAACTACTTTTTCTTTAAGATTTTTTTCTAATTCATCTGCATATTCATCTCTACCACTTCTTCTTAAATAGTCTATATATCTTGGATCTTTTTCTTTAGGTCCATCATCTTGCTTATTTTTACCAAAATTATCTGCAAGCCAATTTAATGTTTTTTCTTCTGACCAATTCCAATTTTTCATTATATAGTCAACCATTTCTTGACCTTTAATTTCCTTGTTATTGTCTTCACCCATTACTTTTTCACCTGGGTCTCCTTCAAGATCTGCTCCTGATGGATCATTATCTTCTTTAACAAATTTAGCTTTAGCTTTTTTAAAGTCTCCTTTATATAATTGTTTTACAATTTTACGTCCTAATTCTTCTAATTGATCTAAATTTAATGTGTGTTCTTTTCCAAATCCAGCTAAATAACCTGCTCCTATAAGACCATAGTCAGCAGGATCGATTACATCATCTACTGATGCTTCATTAGTTAAAGATTTTACAATAAGTTCTCTGATTTTTTCTTTATTCATGCTTTCGACTTTAGCTTTAGCTTTTTTAGTAGCTATTCCATACATTACTTTTTCTGCGTCTTTACCGTATTTTTTAACTAGATTACGTTTATTATTTAATAAACCTTGAAGGACAGCTTCTCTTGATTCTAGTTCGTTTTCAGATAATTTACGCTCAAAAAGCATATTAATCAGAATTTCTCCCAACTACATATTCTCTAGTAAAGAAAGTAATTGTATTTCCAATTTGATCCGCTAATTTTTCATTTCCTAAAGCATCAGCAGCATCCATAGCAGCTTTTAAAGAATCTTGTACTATTTCTTCTTCTGGTGATAATCCAACTTGAACTTTTGCTTTAACACCTGGTCTTTCGATTTCAATATCATCAGCTCCAGCTTCTACTTCAACTTCATCTTCAACATCAATATCTACATCTACATCTTCTTCTGCTTCTGATAATGAACTTAAAATTTCAGTTCTAATTTTAGCTTTAAGTTCAGATACTTTCATTTTTTTTAATGCTCCTTCAATATCATCCTTAGCATCTTCAAATCCATCTTCATATCCTTCTTGTTCAGCACCTGTTCTAGCGTCTTCATTTACTAAACCTTCACCATATGCTGCTCTAATAGCACCACACACTTTTTTAGCACCTTCCATACCATATTTACCTTCATTATCATCTACGCATTGATCAAATGGGTAAGCACCTTCTTGAATTTTAGAATAAGCTTCTTGAACTGTTTCAGATAAAGATTCTTTTTTAGACTTTTCACCAACACCGTGTTCTTTTTTAAAGTATCCTTTTTCAACTTCCTCAACACCTTCTTTATTGACTTTATTTTTACCTTTCTTTTCAGCATCTCTTTTACCGAATTTTCCATAAGAATCATCTCTACGATCTTTCATAGATTGTTTCTTATCTTTTTCAGCACCTCTACGATCACCTAGAGATTCGTCTTCTCTATCATCGTAACCTTGCTTGTATTTTTTTTCAGAAACTTCTGCTTCCGTAATAAGGGTGTCTTCATTTTTAAAGAGACGTCCTTCTTTTAAATATTTTTTGTAGTCAAAGCTGTCCATTTTGTATATTTTTATTTATAAATATTAATTTCTTTTGTTAGAATTACCTCCTCGTGAAACACTACTACTCCTACTTACATTACTTGATGATCTTGTAGAAGACTTAACAGTATTAGACGACGGTCTATTATAAATACGAGAAGAATTACTATTATTAATGTTGTTATTAATGTTATTGTTATTATTATTATTTTCAGGCCTATTATAAACTCTAATTGATCTACTATTATTATTAGTATTAGGGACATTATTAGGGTTAGTATAAACTCTAGGTTTTATATTAAAGTTATCTCTTATTTCATTAACAATATTATTAAGTACATTATTATTGTTTCTAGGTTTATTTCTATTAACAACAATTCTATTTTCTATATTACTATTAGTATTAATTCTATTAATTACATTATTAGAACCTCTTCTACCATTAATATGGGCTACATTATTATTATTCCTACTTGAATTCCAAGCTACATTATAACCTGAATTATTAAATGGACCATTCCACCAGCTAGAATATGAATAACCCCAATTATATGGTCTATTCCAATTATAAAATGGTGAATTCCAACTATTCCATCCATAATTGTATGGATAACTAAATGCCCAATCATTCCAAAATGAATGTCTATTCCAATAAACATCAAATGAATTATATGGGCGCCAGTAACTATAACGATAATTAGACATATACCAACTATAAGGTTGATTCATTGCATATGTAGCAAAATCATATCTAAATTGAAAATCAGTTCTTAATTTCCATCTTAATTGTCTATAACTTAATGTATCTATTTGTACATCAGCAGGTACTTCTAAAACTGTATCATAAATAGGGTCATGATTTAGAGTGCTCAATTGATAAGTTGCTGAGCATCCTGTTAATAATAATCCTAATAATAATATTATTAATTTCTTCACGTATTATATTATTTTTTCTGCTGTTACTTTTAAATTTGCAAGTTTCCATCCGCCACCATTACCGCATAAAGTACCGTGACCACAATCACCACCACTATCTTTATACCATTTAGGATCATCATCACCAGGTGACCAATCACCATGATAAGAAGGTGTAAACCACCAACCTACTGCCATAGCATCTTTTAATTTACTCATA
>VMHT01207453.1_pt1 | contig 35075 bp, 38 predicted proteins | sample 4693611 | NCBI WGS metagenome assembly VMHT01 (sample SAMN12280063, study PRJNA550983) | marine metagenome | isolation source: seawater sampled from same location over 5 years 0.02-0.2 micron viral filtrate | place: USA: collected off the coast of southern California halfway between the port... ...
ATATACCAGCAGGGTCGCCAGAGGAGGAACTGGAACAAGCTGTAGTGGGCGACAAGGCTAAGCTGCTTCGCATAGATGTAGATGTGAATCGGCTCGTTCCGAATGAGGAGAACCCGAATGTCATGTCTGAGCAAGAGTTCAATTTGCTCTATGACAACGTAGAAAGGATGGGAATCACTGACCCGATACTGGTTCGACCATTAAACGGGGTGGCTGGTGCAGCTAATTGCACGTACAAGATTGTGGGAGGCCATCATCGGTGGGAGGTAGCGAAGCTCATAGGATTTGAAGAAGTGCCATGTACCATCATCTGTGACCCAGAGTTCGATGAAGACATGGAAAGGTTCCAGATGGTACGTCATAACGTAATTCATGGCAGGATGGACCCGAAGAAGTTTATGAATTTGTACCATCAGGTGCAGGGTCGGTACACTGAAGAACTGGCCGCAGAGATGTTCGGTTTCGCTAAGGAAGAGGAGTTCAAGAAGCTCATAGCCTCGACTGCCGCTTCACTCCCTGTAGAAATGAAGCAACAGTTTATTGACGCTTCCAAGGAGATAAAGACCATTGATGATTTGGCTATTGTGCTGAATCGTCTGTTTACGACCTATGGAGATACGGTGCCTTGGGGCTTTATGATTTTCGATTTTGGCGGGCAGGACCATATATGGATACGCATGGAGAAGCATCAGAAAAAGGAGTTCTTGAAGTTCAGTGATTGGTGTGTCAAGAATCAACGAACTGTAGATAAGGCCATTGCTTTGTTGGTGAAAATGGCGTCAGAAGACGCATTGGATGGCTCTGAGTTCGTAGAAGAATTCGAGAAACTGCCTGTAGTAACCATCACTGAAGCTCCTGAAGGACGGGTGATGACTGAGGATTATTTCGCTACGTTGCAGCAGTTAGACGAAATGTAACTCGACCCCCTGCACTTGTACCAAAAATCGTTTATCTGGTGTCTCTGGGGTAGAAGTTTTCGTAACACCTCTGGGAAGTAGATAAACGATTTTCGTCTGTCTGGACCCCTTAGAAAAGTTAGAAACACGACCTTGAAGTTGCTGAGAAACGCATAGGGAAGTGACATCTTGGTTATGTGACTTCTCTGGTATGTATGTTTTTCAGAACGTCTCAGAAAACGCATGTCCTAGAGTACTATGACTCCCTAGTGTATTATGAATGTAGCACATTTTGCTAGAACGCAAACTGCTCTATGGCGTTTCTACAGAAGTGCTATATATGAGAGAGGCAAAAAAGCCGGGGTTTTGAGATAGAAATGTAGAAGGTAGAGAAAGTATTTGTCAATGTTAGAAAATGGGTTTTGGTGAAAAAGTTATGTATGTTATATGTGACGCACAGATGAAATGCTGTAATGTAGATTACTATGACACTTAGTAGAAGGGTAGATACGTAGCACTATAGTTATGTAGTAGGCTAGTGATGTAGTAGGGCTATGACGTTAATGAATGGTGACGTTGAAACGATGTTAAGTAGGTTAAGAATGTTTGAGTTGATTGAGAAGGTCAGTGCAATTAGTTGCAACAGGTGATTGTAGGTGAAATCTGGTGGAGGATTACCCTGTAGGTCTGACAGATTTTACGTAGCTCACAGTTTTTGAGAATTGATAGTTGGGCAAAAGATTGATAGAAGTGCTATATACTGAGAGTTATATACTGAGAGTTATATATAGAGAGATGCATGAAGATAGAATAGATGATGTACTGAATGGCACTAGATAGAAGATAGACTAGACATAGAATGTAGATAGTTAGAAGAAAGATAGAAGAAAGATAGTCGTAGATAGTAGATAGAAGTAGTAGAATGATAGATAGAAGATAGATAGAAGATAGAATGCTAGTAGAAAGATAGTAGAAAGATAGAACGTGGGAGGTATGTAGATATGTAGTAGATAGTAGAGACTATATAGAGAGCTATATATAGAGAGCTATATACAGTGTTATATGTAGTGATATGTAGTGTTATATAGAGACATATAGTGGCATATAGAGAAAGATAGAAGAATAGATAGATAGTAGTAGATAGTTAGATAGTTAGATAGTTAGTAGAATAGTTAGAAAGATAGAAAGATAGTAGAAGATAGAAGTAGAAGATAGTAGATAGAAGATAGAGTAGTGAAGTAGATAGTTAGAGTAGTGAAGTAGTGTAGTGAAGTAGAATGCTAGTAGATAGAATGCTAGATAGTAGATAGAATGTATGATTATATATGTATGATATGTATGAATGATTGAATGAATGTTTGAATGTTTGATTGAATGTTTGATTGTTTGAATGATTGAGCAAGAGTAGTGAAGTAGAGGCAGAGTAGTGGGTAGTGTAGTGAGGAAGATTTATGTATACCTGTAATACGTAGTAGGTAGTATCATGTACGGTGTTACGTATAGTTGAGTAAGGTGATCAGTCTGTCTGCAATCAATTGCACTGAGCAGGCGAAATCTTGGAAGTCAGAGCTTCTCGGTATTTTGCCCATCATGTATGACGGTGGAGAAAAAATTTGGAAACAGTTTGACAAATAATGGTATGACGCCGGAGAAAATTTTTGGAAAATAGTTTGACAAAATAGGAGAATGAGACGGTGGGAGATTTTTGTAGTTTGACCAGTAGTGAAATGACGGTGGAGAATTTTTTGGAAATCAGTTTGACCATCAAAGATTTCAATAATGTTGGGTGATTTTCGATGTGAAATGTGTTTGTCAATTAGGAGGTGTGATATGAGTGGTAAAGTGATCAGTAAAGGTAGTGATAGAGGTGGAAAGGTGGGTGTGGTTCGTCCTGCGGTGGAAAGCAAGAATGTACTGGAAATCGCGGGGGCGGTGGTTGGTCGGAAGTTTAAGAAGATAGATGCGTTGCCTGCGGAAGACAGGGTGTTGTTAATGGACATGTTCTATCAGGGAAAGGCTGTACCAGATATAGCGGCTAATCTGATAGACATGGGCCACTTTAAGGACGTGAAGAAGGTGACTCTGGAGCAGTATTTGTACAGATTCAAATGGGAGGTTGTGGATAAGCAAGCGTTGATCCGTACCGAACAGTTGAAAGAGGATTCAAAGATAAAGCTGTTAGATAAGGTGTCGAAACAATATGACGTAATGGAGGAGTTGGCTGAATTGATTGGGAGCCAAAAGTTAAGATTGGCGAAGATACTCAATCGGGAGAAAGACATGCCGATGTTGTTCAACTCTGCTAATGCTGAAATTAAGGTATTGGCTGGACTGTTGCAACAATATGCCACTCTGCAATTCGATTTGGGGTACATGAGAAAATCCATCTCTGGGATTACGAAAATTACGGATGATATGGGTAGGACACTCACTGTTGAGTCGGAGGGACAGACCAGTGTAATTGTTGGGACTGAACAAAGAAGTAAGATTGAGGATGCGGCTCGGAGTTTCTTTGATATTTTGAATCGGAGAGCTTTGGGGAATCAGAATGGGAGGGAGGCAGAGATTATTGAGGGTGAGATCAATGATTAAGGTTATTAAGAATGGGGTGGTAAGACCATTAGGAAAGACCACGGATGCTCAAGATTCGGAGTCTTCTAATCATCATGCTTCAGATATGCATTTTGAGGAGTATGCTCGGTTGGGATTGCGGAGTTCTTCTGATATGTCGGATGAACCGGATGTGTCAGAGGATTTGTCGGACAAGCCTATCACTGAGGATTTGTTGGATGAGTGGGTGGTGGCTCCTAATTTGTCTGATGAGGTGTACCTTGAGGTGATTCAAAATGGGAGGATGTTTTTTGAGAGTGAGTTTGGGAATGAGATGGGGAGGGTGGTGAGTGATTCGTTATCTGCAATGAGTGCGATGGGGTTGTTCTTGCAGGCTAAGTATATGACTGCAATGGTAAAGGATGCTATGCTCAATGCTATTGGGGAGAGGGCGAAGTATGTTGACAAAGAGAAAGGGAAGTGGTTGTTGCATCAACCGGCTTCGGTGAAGACGTTTATTGAAGATCGGTATTTTATGGATGCTAAGGGGGTGATTTACCCTAAAGTGTTGGATTGTTTGATTGAGATTAACTCTGGGAACTATCAGGAGGTAGTTTTAACAGGGGCGATTGGGACAGCGAAAAGTACCATTGCTTTGTATAGCATTGCGTATCAGTTGTATTTGTTGTCCTGTTATGCTTCTCCACATACGTTGTTTGATTTGGACCCTAGTTCGGAGATCATTTTTATCTTCCAGAGCATCAATGCTCGGTTGGCAAAATCAGTGGACTATGATCGGTTTAGGAGTATGTTGGAGAAGTCTCCTTATTTCAAAGAGCAGTTTCCGTTTAATAAAGAAATTGCTTCAGAAATGAGGTTTCCGAATCGCATCATTGTGAAGCCTGTTTCTGGGTCTGAAACGGGTGCGATTGGTCAGAACGTCATTGGAGGGATGATTGATGAGATGAACTTCATGGCGTTGGTGGAGGGAAGCAAGTCGAGTGCGGATGGTGGGATGTATGATCAGGCCATAGCTTTGTACAATACGATTGCTAGACGGAGAAAGTCACGGTTTATGGTGCAAGGGAAGTTGCCCGGATTGTTGTGCTTGGTGTCGTCGAAACGGTACCCCGGACAGTTTACCGATAAGAAACAGGAGGAGGCAGAACGGGAAGTTGAGATGTTTGGGAAGAGTAGTATTTATGTGTACGACAAACGGACATGGGACATCAAGCCTAGAGGGAGTTTTTCTGGGAAGTGGTTTGATTTGTTTATTGGTGATGAGTCGCATAAGCCTAGAATTTTGGAGGAAGGGGAGGTGGTGAGCAAGGCGGATGCTCATTTGGTGATGAAGATACCGGAGGAGTATCGGATGGAGTTTGAGATGGATATGATGAATGCGCTACGGGATGTGGCAGGAGTGAGTACGTTGGCGACCTATCCTTTTATCGTCAATCGGGACAAGGTGATGGATGCTATGAGGAGGGTGAACATTCCGTTTACAAGGGACTGGGTGGACTTTCATTCGACGTTTGTGGAGTTTGAGATGGGGCAGGTGATCAACCCCTCCATTCCGAGGTTTATTCATGTGGATTTGGCGGTGAGTGGGGATTCGGCAGGATTGGTGATTGGACATGTTTGTGGATTCAAGATGATTCAAAAGGATGTGAAGGAAACCGAAGGGGATTATATGCCTCAGATATGGGTAGATGGGGTGTTGGAGATTAAGCCGCCGAAAGGTGGGGAGATTATCTTTCATCGGATTCGTGAACTGATTTACATGATGTCGAAAGTAGGGTTGGGTATTCGGTGGGTGACGTTTGACCAGTATCAGAGTACGGATTCGATTCAGTTGTTACGACAATCAGGGTATGTGGTAGGACGGCAGAGTATGGATGCTACGATGACCCCGTATGATTTTTTGAAGAATGCGTTGTATGAGGATCGAATTAACATTCCGTACCATCCGAAATTGGTGACTGAGTTAATCTCACTGGAAAAGGATGTGAAGAGGGGGAAAATTGATCATCCCGTACATGGATGCGCTCGTGAAGATACACCTGTAGACTGCTCAGATGGTGTGGCTAGGTCTATGGGGAGTTTGGCAAATGATTGGGAGGCAGGAATTTATCATAAGGTCAAATCATGGGATGAGGAGCATCAGAAAGTTTGTGATAAGTGGGCGTTTAGGCCGCATGTCACTAAGTACGTCACTGAGCTAGTGGAGGTTGAAATGGAAAATGGAGAAGTGTTCCAATTTACCCCTGACCACCCGTTTTTAATGATGAATGGGGAGTATGTGGCCGCAGAAGATTTGAAAGCAGGGGATGACCTTCGGGCTTGATCTAGTGAGCATCCTCCTGTATAGTAAGGATTACACACAAGAGGATGTCTCAATGAAGAAAGTTCCGTTAGGTGGGTTGATTGGGAAAGAGAAGTTTGCTTTGGTGGATGATGAGGATGTGCAATTAGTTGCAAAGTATACTTGGTACTTGAGTAGTACAGGGTATGCAGTAACAATGATTCACATCTCTGGGAGTAAGAAGACTGGAATTGTTCAGAAGGGAATCAGTATGCACCGATTGATTATGGGATTCCCTGAAGAACAGGTGGATCATATAAATCGGGATAAGTTAGATAATCAACGTAATAATCTTCGATTAGCAAGTCATACGCAGAACTGTTGGAATGCTGATAAGCAACCATCAAATACTGGGTATCGTGGGGTGAAGAAAGAAAGTGAGAATGTATTTTGTGCTAGAGTGGGTCAAAAAGTCATTGGGTATTATCGAACCGCAGAGTTAGCGGCTCAAGCAAGGGATATTGAAGCTCTAAAAGTTCGTGGGAAGTTTGCTGTTTTGAATTTTGATCCTAATGAATTACCTGAGTCAGTGGAGTGCTTGCCACCACGAAATGTAGGAGAACGGACTTCTAAAGTGGTGGGGGTGTCTTATTTGAAGGGGAGAAAAGCAGTAGCTAAATGGAGAGTGGTTAAGAACAAGAAGCATTATGGGTGGTTTGAAACTGAAGAATTGGCGATAGCTAAACGATTGGAGTTAGATCATGAGAGTTAAAGCAGTAAGACGTATCCTATTGGAAAAACCTGTACCTGTTTATGATTTGACTGTACAGGGGACAGAAAATTTCAAATTGGCAAATGGGCCGTTTGTTCATAACAGCAAGGATGTGGCAGATGCCTTGGCAGGTGTGGTGTATGGGTTGACTGTTCGACGGGAGATTTGGGCGATGTATGGTATTCCGTTGATGAAGATTCCTGCAACATTGAGTTTGGCGGTGGGGAAACAACCTGAAGTAAAGGGTGTGTAGAGTTCTGTTTTTCTGTTAGGTGTAGTTTGACAAATACTATGCACAGTAGTAGAATACTGTGTATAAATTTCCTTATAGTTAATACTGGAGGTATCGAATGGCCGTTGCAATCAAGAAAGCTAAGTTAGAGGAAGGGGTGAAATCCTCGATTACCATCAATGGTGAGGTGATTGTGCAGGAATTGGTGAACATTGGAATTAGTCCACAGATTTCTGAGGAGTTGCAGGCAGAGGTGGATGAGATAGCTAAGGAGATAGGATTGGAGGAGCCGGAAGCAAGGTTTGATATGGGAGGGTACCAGTTTAGGGATTGGGAGAATATCAAGAGCAAGATTGCTCAATTGAAGGTGGAGATGGAGGAGAAGGAGCTATGGTTGGCGAAGCATCATTGCCCGTATGTCCCCGGAATGAAGTTGAAGACCAATAGAGGACTGGGGTTGATTGGTTTGGTGGTGCAAGAAATTGTGGCTCCGAAATTCTTTGGGGGAAGTAATCGTTGGGAGGTGGTGTGCTATGCAATAGCTAAGAATGGGGAGGTAACGAAGCGCACTGTTTCATTCGATGAAGAACAGGCGGAAGATTTGAAGGTAACTTTGGTGAGCAAGAAATGATGATTCCGTGTGATGTAGGTGATGTGATAAAGCTGGTGGGCAATTGGGGAGAGGAGACTTTTTTGGTGTATTGCATCTACAAGCCATTGGTAAAGGATGTGAAGTACCAATGGCGGTTGGAGCTAATACCGATCAATAAGGACGATCCACTGTGTAAAACTCGTAGGATTTTTATCACGGATGTTGATGTGAGCATGTATGACCTTGAATTGATTATTGATAAGAAGCGAGGAGAGTACGATGGCGATATTGATCAAGAAAGCACAGAAGGTTGTGAACCCAGTGCAATTAGTTGCAGAGGAGTTGGAAAACATTACGGTAGATGCTTCGGTATTGGAGGATGTGGGTTTTTTGGAGGACAAGCCTGTAGGGAAGTATGCTAGGTTTGCAGAAGGTCAAAGGGTGATGGTGACTTTGCCTCCGTATCCTTGGACGACCATCTGGAAGTTAGGGGATGTGGGTACGGTGAAAAGGGTGTGGGAGGCCGCAAGGGAGTTTAAGGTGATAGGAGAATGGCATGGGGTTGTTGCAGTACAAATGGATGTGGTGAGGCATGTTGATTGGCCGACGTTGTTCTTCTGTGACAGATATTTGGAATTGGTGCCATGAGTCAGAAAGTCGTATGCCCTAGTTGCAGTAAGAATTGTAGTGTACTGACTATTGGATTTGGGGTCGCTGAGCATAGAACCATCAAATGCTTGCACTGTAAGAAAGAGTCTTCTACTGTTACGATACTGGCTGATGATCATCGTAAGATAGAAGAGCATATTCAGAAGTTAATGCTGAAGGCACATGGGTTCCAACGAGATAAGATTGTGGAGGTCACAATTGAATTGAGAAAGTTGCTGTACAAGGACATTCCGAAGAATGGGATATTGCAGAGACGAAATGCCTTATCGGAATTACAGGAGATAAGGAACTTGAGTAGAGAGGTGTGGGATGAATGCTGAGCATAAGGTGGAGTACAGGAGAGTGCTAAAGGATAGAGTCTGGTGTCAGGTTGCAGAGGTCATTTCCTTGCTAGGAACCTGTAGACGTAGACAGACGGGAGCCGTGTTTTTAGATAGTCTAGGTCGTGTTTTAGCGACTGGATACAACGGAACTCCGGCAGGTGTGGACCACTGTATTGACTATGGTTGTCCCGGTGTAGGACAAGCTAGTGGGCAAGGACTTGAGTTATGTCAGGCCATTCATGCTGAGCAAAATGCCCTAATTCAGTGTAAGTTCCCTGACAGTATTCATACGGTGTACTGCACGACATCGCCATGTATGCACTGTGTAAAGATGTTAGCTGCGACATCGGCCATTCGTATCGTGTTTGTAGATGAGTATCCCCACTCTGATGCTGAGAAGTACTGGAAGAGTCTAGGGAGAAAATGGGAGAGGCTGATTAAGTCAAGTGAGTTAGTCTGTTAGTTAGACCATCATGTTGAAATTTTAAGACAAATATCTGGTAAAATAGGTATTTGTCTTATTTTTTGAAGATGATTTAGAGGATTTTTGAGGTTTTAGAGATTTTTAGAGGTTTTAGAGGTTTTAGAGGTTTTTTGAGAATTACGATATTTTATGTCTACTATTTTGACGTAACTATTTGGGGTGTATGGGTGACAGCAAAATTTACGATTCAAATTTTGAGGTTACGATTCCCAAATTTTAGATTACGATTCAAAATTTGAGGTTACGATTCATTACGATTTATTTAGGAGAACTTGAATGTCTGATCTTGATGTCACTCTTTTGAAGAGTATTTACAACAAGGGCTACAAGGCTTGTGTTAGAGGTGAGCCGAAAGCAGCACCATACGGAAAGCAAACGGAGAAGGCTGTTGAATGGAGGAGAGGGTATGATGCAGCCCGTAAGAAACGAGTTAAGGCTGTTGATGATGGGAAGTTTGACATGGGCAAGGTTGTAGAGTCTACGAAGCCAAGACCATCCAAGACCGTAAGTAGTAAGGGATGGAGTAAGGCTGAGGAGGTGAGCAGGAAGGGTGAGTCACCCGCCTGTGTAGTAACGTCTGATGTGGATGTCTGGGAGAAGGGTGAGGTTGATGGAGCAGATCGGAGGAGCAGGGCGCTGTAGTCGTTGCAGTTAATTGCAGTTGGTGGAGGCAGGAGCAGTAGGAGGAGGTGATTTACCTGATTTCTACTGCTTACTTCCTATCATACCCCACATCAAACAGCATTCAGGAGTCTACAGTCGTCAGTAAAAGTTTAATTTTCCTCACATTTTTTCAGACCTCGTGGAGGAGCAGTGGAGGAGAAGTTGTTTTGTGGTGTTTTCGTGGTGGAGGGGTTGGTCAGGCTTAGGCTCAGTTGCAGGCTCAGCAGGTTGATGTGATCGAATGTCCGTATGTACGTGCGTTGTGTTTGTATGAGGATTTGAGTTGAAAAATTTTTTGTTTGGGAGATGAAAAAACATTTGACCCCGTAAGTCACCTGTTAGAAGATAGTAATCGTGGGCAAAAAACTCCCCACAAAATTTTCCTCCCCAATGAAGAGATGAAGGAGCAGCAAAATGAAGACCACGACCACGAAAACGTACCAAAATGCCAACTCCGCTGAGAAGGCCGCCACCGCCAAAACGAAGAAAACCGGAATCGAGCATCTGGCCCTTGAGGTGGATGGACGGTGGATGGTTTTGACCACGGAGGAATTCGACCTCCTCGGTTCGACTGAATCGGAATTGGAATCGGTTGAACTGGAATCGGCACCGGAAACGGTTTCGGAACCGGAACCGCAGGAATTGAGCATCCATGTCAACGGGTCGTTTGAACAGATTGACACGGACCCGGAGGAGGCTTCGACTGAATCGGAAGCCTTGCTGGAGGAAATAGTCGGATTGCTTGAAACGGCTTCGGAACCGGAAACGGTTGATACGGTTGAAACGACTGAATCGGCTGAAACGGAAACGGAATCGGCTGAAACGACTGAAACGACTGAAACGACTGATCCGGAACCGGAAATGGTCGCCAAACCGGAATTGGCCCCGTTTGGAATGAAACCCGGATATACGAAGGAGTTGACAATCCCCTACTTCGGGTATCAGGGTTTGAAATACCTGAAAACGGCAGACCCGCAGGGCAATCGGATTCGGTTGGCAGCCAGCAGGGTTCACGTAGTCAAGGTTGATGGGGAATGGGCCACGATCAAAACGACTCCGACCTACGCCGCCCATCGAAACTTTGCCTAAAACTTGACCACCAGCCCCGCCTCGGCGGGTTTTTTATTTGTGAAGGTATGGTTTGACAAATTATTTGATCTAGTTGAGAGTAGTAATTGTGGATATTTCTCCACAAAATTCTTTCCCCTCTTTCAAAATTTGGCATCCCCTATATTGGGTCGCCTTCGTCTACGGAGAAGCATCATGAATAACATCGCCACTTTGCAGGGAACGAAAACGACTTCTGAATCCGCAGCAGTGAAGCAGGCAGCAAGGCTCGGAGGAGATTTCAGGGTTTTGAAAATTCAGGAGTTGTTCGGCAGGAAAAAATTGGTTTACATCCCGGTTCGTCAGGGCGAGCATTTGGAAACATGGTTGAAGCATATTGAAGATGCTTGGTATTTGGAATTGGTTGAATAATTCTCCCCTCCACACCCGCCTTCGGGCGGGTTTTGTTTGTGTAGTATTTACAGTTTGACAAATAATTTGGCCTAGTTGAGAGTATAGATTGTGGCTAACACCACATTCACCCAACTTTGAAGGAGCAGGCCATGAGTAAGAAGCAGCTTAATGATGTGGTAGTGTACCAGTCCAAAATGACGGCGGAGAAGGTGTTGGAGCATGTGGGGAACAAGGGGAAGGCAGTAGTGGCCTTCTACGAGTTCAAGAACTCGAAGTTGCATTACATGGTGGAAGCCCCGGAGTTGATTCCGTATTTGACGGAGAAAATGGAGAAACGAGGGATGTGTAAGTGTAATGGCATGTAAGTAGGAACTAGCCCCGCTTCGGCGGGGTGTTTGTTTGAGTGTTGGAATTGCAGTTAATTGCAGAGGAGGGTGTGGTACAAATGAAAACGACCCACTATACCCCACATTCAACTCGTTCAAGCAGCTACCGCAGGGTTGCTGAGATTGTAGTGGTCATTTTGAGAGTTAAAATAAAATTTGACAAATTATATGCCACAGAAGAGACTAGAAGTGTAGTAAATAATTTTTAATGAAGAGCTGAAGGAGCAAGAAAATGAAAGTTTACGCCACCTCTCCGATGTTCCCGGCCAAATTGGGTCGAGATGGTAAGCCAGTAGTGGTTGAAGTGAACTCGATGACCAGTAGTAAGGTGTATCGAGTGGACTTGACGTATGGGCGGTGCAGTTGCCCCGCTTGGATTTATCAGAAGGGTGGGGGTCGGAAGCCCTGTAAGCATTTGCGTCAGCTAGGGTTTGTTGAAGCAGTTGGAATGGTTGAGGCTGGCCTAAATGCAAAGCTAGATGATGTGACCGAAGTGAAGATGGCGAAGATTGAGCATGAGCTTCGGCAGCCGGTGTTAGAACATGAAATGTAAGGCTTGATCTCGAAAATCCTCCGCCTAGATTGTTAGGCGGAGATTAGTTTGTTGAGGATCATAGAGTATATGAACATAGAGGTAAAAAATGATTATTTTTGGTGAGGCATACTCCCCTATATCTTCAGTTGGAATCAGTCTAAAATCAGGTTTTTCAGAGCCAAAACAGAGGATTATTATGAGAACTCCACAGAGAGTAGTTAGTGATGCAGGGAAAGCGAGAAGGTGGCATGTGTTTGGTGTGAATGAAGGGATGCAATCGTGGCATGAGGTGTTCGATACCATCAGGGAGATGGAGGAGTGGTTGAGGAGGCATCCAGAGTACCGAGTGTACAGTCGTTGGATGTCTAATTTGTAATCGTAACTTGTACGAGGTGTAACATGTCTGAAAGTGTACCGTTATTTGTAGTGCCTGATGCAGGTTGGGGTGTGGGTTGGGAGGCTGGACTCGCCAAGACACCATTAGCTCTGGATGATATGAAGCTAGGTGATTATCAGTTGAGTCTGTGTTTACGTATCAATTACGTACCGAAACACGTTGTTGATTCCATGAAAAATGGAGATTACGTAACAGATTACGTTTCAAATAAGGTTAGTAATGATGCTCTTGTTCCGTCAGTCCATCAGCAGATTGATAGGCTGATACAAGGGGTTAGGGAAGATTGTGGCGTCAGGGTGACGGAATATGTGACTTCATTTGGTGGAGGCACTTTTGTAGCATTTTTTGTAAATGATGGAGTACCATTAGTTAGGGTATTTTGTCAGGAGGAGGATGCTGAGAAATGGCGTAACACAATTGCTACGGATAATTGGAGTAGGAAGTTCGTAGACGATCCGCCGAAGGTAGGAATCGCTGATGAGTATTTTGCTCGGATGCCTGTGACCACCTACTTTAAGGTGTACTCAGCCGATCTTGTGATGTAACCATTAGGGGGCTTCGGCCCCCGTAACTTTTCTGGGAGATAAATGTATGTCTGATGTGATGTTGAAGAACAAGTGGAAAATCTTTGCTATTGATCAATTGACGTGTGCAGAGGATTGTGACGCCTTGGATCGGATAGCCCTGTTTGATAGGTTAGTAGGTGAGAACCATAATGGAGTATTAGGAGTGGAAGGTGTTGAAATTTGGGAACCGTTCATGTACTGGGAGTTTCAGGATTTTTGTGATTACTTGTTGGCCTTGGCTACTGCGGCACAGGCGACTGAGTTATGTAGGGGTAGGATTAAGGATAAATGGAAGAAGTATGTGGTAGAGCAGTTTGTGGCTTCACATAGTCAACCGATTAGTAAGGTGGATTTGTTCGATATGTTGACAGAGGGTGATGCTAAGTTTGTGATTGAGTTGTACAAGGTGAAGTTTTTTAGTATTTACAAGGGTAAGGGGGTGGAGTTGGTAAGAACGATGGCCTACAACGCAATGATGATTCAACAGATTGATAATGAGGAGTGAGAAAAATGATTACGCATGATTACAGTAGGTATCAGGAAATTGTGGTAAGTGGTGCAATTATCTTGATAGATTTGGAGTGTGAGTTAGCTAGGATGAGCAGTTATGAGAAATTGCTAGATGAGTGGGGGATTCAGTTTAAGCATAGTAAGAGTTACCCACAGCAGTATATGGATTACGTAACCAATGACCGTTGCTATGATGGGGCAATGAAGTTGGCTAAGGATACTGATTTGGTGTATTGCGAAGGAGTTGTTTTGTTTATGACAGAGGGTGGGGTAGTGTATCCGATGGGGCATGGGTGGTGTAGTACTAAAGATGGTGATGTGGTAGACCCGACGATGTGGAAGTCTCAGACCAATCCTAGAATTGAGTATTTGGGGATACCGATTAGAATGGACTTTATGGAAAGTTGGCAAGCCCACATGGGATATTCTGGGGTATTAGATGGGTATGTGAATGGTGATCCTAGTCCACTGTTTACGTTGCCTGCGATAGTTTGGTATGAAGGTGTAGATTATGAAGATTGAGCTAGGTCAAACAGAGTTAGCGTCGTTAAGGTGGTTGAAGTGGCGTGGTGGGGTTTGTGCATATCATGTTGAGGGACCGCAGAAGTTAGGAATTTTTGGGGAGTTGATAACGCCGGGGACAAGGACATTGAATAAGTTGGTGAAGAAAGGATTGGTGATACTGACTGAGGAGGATGGGGAGTTTTCTCCAATGTATGATATAACTGACTTAGGTGAGGAGGTGTTGAAACAAATAATTGACAAATAAGTTGGATTTTAGTAGTATAACTGTGCAGTTAATTTCATTTAGTTCAGGAGGGTAAGATGGCTCAAAACGTAAGACCAATGTTAGCCGCCGCAGTGAAGGTTGAGGAAATCATGTATCCAGCCTTTGTGTCTCCGAAGCTGGATGGTATCAGGGGGATTATCCATGAGGCCAATGCCCTCACGAGAACCTTGAAACCAATACCGAACAATTATGTGAGGCACACGTTCTCTAGCGGTGAATTGACTGGATTGGATGGTGAGTTCATTTTGGGTTCGCCAACGGCTCCGAATTCTTACCGGAAGACGAACTCAGCTTTGATGACTCATGAAGGGATGCCAAAGCCGAAGTACTACGTATTCGATGACATGACCATCCCAACTGATTCCTTTGTGGATAGGTTAGCTAGGTTGAAAAATAGGGTGCAGTATTTAGATCACCCTGACATTGTTTTGCTAGAGCAAGTTTTGGTGAAGAATGTCATTGAATTGGTGAAGTACGAGGAGATGACAATTGAGATGGGTTATGAAGGGGTTGTGATAAGGCATCCAAAAGGACTGTACAAGTACGGTCGTTCTACGGTGTCTCAGGGGTGGATGGTTAAGTTGAAGAGGTTTGTGGATTCGGAGGCTGAAATTACTGGGTGTGTGGAATTGATGGAGAACAAGAACAAGGCAGTAACGAATAAGTTGGGGTATTCAGAAAGATCGCACCACATGGAGAATAAGGTACCGGGTGGTCGTCTAGGGGCTTTTCAAGTACGTGATGTAGGGAGTGGTTGGATGTTTGAAATTGGAACAGGGTTTAGTGAGGCAGATAGGGTGGAGTATTGGAAGAACAGGGAAAGTATGATTGGAAAGATTGTGAAGTATAAGTACTTTGCAGTAGGAATGAAGGATGTGCCACGGCATCCATCCTTTATCGGCCTCCGTGATACTAGGGATATGTAGGGGTGATTTATGAATCTTGCCCAAAAGGTAATGGATGATGTCGAAAGGGTTGGTTTTTCTCCAAGAATAGCTTTGGAGGCATGTAAGAAGCATCAAGGGTATTTGGTGTACAACAAGGAGGAAGATGGGAAAATTCCTAGTGGTGACTTGGTTTGGAAGATTTTTAGATTTACGGATGGGAGCTTGGTATACTTAGACCTACGGGGTATCTCAGTTCAGGATGAAGAAAGTATGATCTTAGAGCAGGATAGCCCGACTTGGGAATCGATCCGAACAACCTGTATGAGTGAGAGATGAGATGTTAGACAAGATTGAGGATTACCAGAAGTTTGCGATTCGTACCATTAAGCAGGATTCTAAGACTAGAATGATTCTGCATTGTACGATGGGAATGTCAGGTGAGATTGGTGAGTTTATTGAAATTGGAGGAGGTGATATTCAGGCAAGGAAGTTAGAGTTGGGTGATTGTATGTGGTATGCCGCAAATTTATGTGAACTTATGGAGTTGCAGATTCAGGAGATCATTGTGGCTGCTCAGGCTAGGGATAGGACGATGGAACACACGGTAGAGCTAGGATACCTGCCTGCTGATATTCGTGGGGTTATTTGGGCTGCAAGACTTTGTGATTTTGTAAAGAAGATGGTGTTTTATGGAAAGGAGATTGATGTAGTTGCAATCAATACTCCGTTGATCAAGTACATTGGTTCTGTGGTGGATATAGCAGCCATGTACAATTTAGATATGTACGATGTGCTTCGGGCCAATATCGCCAAGTTGGAAACAAGGTACCCGAACTTGGTGTTTGATGCACAGAATGCATTGAATCGGAACTATGATGCAGAAGAACTTGCAACGCAGGAACCGATTGATCAGTAATTCTATTATGTTTGGAGGTTGAGATGAGCGAGTCAGATGGGGTTGTGGAGTGCTATGTGGATTCTTACGATACTGTGAAGCCTGTTGTTATGGAGTTCATTAGTAAGTATGCAACTGATAATGAATTCTTTACAGGTGGGGATTTGTTGGCAGAGTATCGGAAGTCGCAGTTGCCCGGATTCACATTGAATTGGCGTAACAAATGGGGTGTTGTAGTTTCAGAAGGAGCTAGGCGAGGATGGTATAGGAAGGCAGGGAAGGTTACGCCAACCACGAAGCAATCTCATACTGACAAGCTAGTTTTGTGGCAGTCCAGAATCTACTCTGGAACTCAGAGTTTGGCGGGTCAGACCATTGGAGATCAGTTAGAGGAAATAAGGAAGAGTTTTGTTTTAAGGAAGATTGACATAAAGAAAGCTCTTTGGTTGGCGTATGAACTTGGTGATCAATCGGAATAGGAGATGAACATGAAAATTGTAGAGCCGCAAGTTTTTATAGTAGGTGAGTCTGAATTGAATACGCAAGGTTTGAACGAATTGTTGACATCGTTTGGAACCCCGGAATGGTTTACTGATAGTTCTAATTCAGCAGAAGTGTTAGTTGAAGTAGCGGGGAAACTCTGCTTTGATCCAGAAACAGAAATACTAACCAAACGTGGTTGGGTTATGTTTCCAGAGTTGAATGAAGGGGAGGAGGTTTTTACACTGAATAAACAAACCCAGATTGTGGAATGGCAAGTACCATCTAAGGTACATACCCATGATTACAATGATGAACTGGTATGCTTTGAGGGGCGTGACCTAGACTTCAAGGTGACTAAAGATCATAGGTTTTGGGCTAGGGAGCCTGATAAAGAGTGGTCGTTTTATGTAGCCGGTGAATCAGTGGAGTCAAGGTTAGACTTCAAGGTAGGGGGCTGTCATTGGAAGGGATACTTCCCTTCGCAGGTTAAGCTTGAAGGGTGTAAGTTTCTACAAAAGCAGTCTAATCATACTGGTAAAGATTGTGGTGTTAGGTGGCAAGTAACTGCACTGCCAAAAGAATTGTCTCAGGAACAGATGGAGTCCTTTGCTTACCTGATTGCGTACTTTGTTACTGAGGGGACTATCAATGAGGCAGGAACTAATAAGAGGGCTACGGTATATGGAACGCCTCATGTTCCAGAAGTTCGCAAACTGTGTGCTGATTTGGGGGTGACGATTGGAACATATCGTGATAAACGTAATGGGGTTGAACGTGCTTGTATAAACAGTAGGCAGATCGCTGATTATCTTGAAAAGTATTGCAATCATGGGTCAAGCATAAAGAAATTCCCACGATGGGTACTTGACCTTCCACGAAGTGTTCTGGAGAAGATATGGTCAATACTTGTAGCTACTGATGGGCATAGGTATGAAAACGGGACTGAGGTATTAGTCACCGTTTCCCATGAGTTAGCGGGACAAGCGCAGGAGATACTGACCAAAATAGGTTTTCACGGGTCAATCTCTAGTAGTATTGGGGAAAACTATCCAGTACTTACTGTTAGAAAAAAGATACGTGATGTAGCACAGGTAAATAACCAAAAATCTAAGATGTATTTGGAAAAGTACCAAGGAACAGTGCATTGCGTTACAACGCAGAATGGTGTTGTGTATGTCCGTCGTAATGGGAAGTGCCATTGGTCAGGTAATTGTTATATGTCCTTTGATACTTCGTTGAATGAAAACCTGACTGCTACAGGGACGAGAAATAATTTTACGTACATTCAAGAAGGGTTGATTGCTACAGGGCATGGGTCAGTACTAGAACATGTTACTGTGTCATTAGCTTTTAAGGATGTCAGTAGAATCTTTGCAAATGAATTGGTACGTCACAGGGTAGGTGCAGCCTACAGTCAAACCAGTGGCAGATTTGTACGTAATTCTGAATTGAATTTTTGGGTGCCTTCATGTATTAGGGAGAATTTGGAATTAGCTGCATTGTTTGATGAAGCAGTGAAGCATCAGGAAGACATATTGCAGAGAATGGTGGATGTCTCTGGGATTGGAAGATTGAAAGGAGTTGATGCCTTTCAGAAGAAGAAGGAACTGACCTCAGCATTTAGACGTATTGTGGGGAATGGTGTAGCAACGAATATCCTTGCTACGTATAACCACAGAGCATTACGTAATATGATTGAGCAAAGGACTTCACGCCACGCAGAGGAGGAGATACGGTTAGTTTTCAACAAGGTGTATAGTTTGGTCGAATCCAAGTACCCGGCGTTTTATGATGACGCTACAGGGGTGGATGTTAATGGGTTGTTTGAAATCACGTTCAAGTCAAAGAAGGTGTAATATGAGTGATAATTTGCCGGTTATTCTAAGGGATAGGGTGAGTATCATAATTAGTGCAGTTCTGCTCATAGTTGTTGGGCCTGCTGGACTAGCTTGTATCACTGGATTGTATCTCAAGTTGATGTGGATGTGTTTCCAATGGGGGTGGAATTATTTAGGTTAGGTTGCAATTAACTGCATTTGGGGGAGAAGAAGTGAAAATCAATTATTATGTGGATGACGATGATAGATACCTGTTTGGTCTACTCGTAAAGCCATTTAAGGAGGGAGTGGTAATTGATTTGGAGGGGTATAGAAGGTGTCGTAAACTGTTCTTCTCCAATAATATGCAGGTGGTTGTGCAGAGGGTAAAGGATAGTGGGTACATGATGTCAGTAGTACGCAATGATGGAGGCAAGTTTGAGTGTTTAGATTACTTGCCTGATTTGAGAAGTCAGTTGTTTCCCTACAATTATAGAATTGAGGGAGGAGCAAGGAGGTACGAGGAGAGTTTTGAACCGTTGTATCCAGTATGTGTAATCTTTGATAGGGTATTCAGGCAGTCTAGGCTGAATTATGATGAAAGTAGTATCACTCGTTGTATCATTAAGAGGGTTGGGTTATGAAGAAACTTATTGGCGTACATGGGAAGAAAGGTAGTGGTAAGGATACTGTAGCGATGTTGATTGCTCAGTATGTCCACAGGGAGTTGAGTAGTAGAGAGGTAGTTGTAAAGCATTACGCTGATGCATTGAAGTGCGGATTAGCTGCTATGTTTACTGTACCCATTCAGAATTTTTATGAAGAGTCTTTGAAGGAACAGGTAATTCCGGGGTTAGGAGCATCGCCTCGTGAACTCATGACAAGAATGCATGATCTGTTAGTTCCTCTGTATGGTGATCAGATTTGGGTGAATCCTATTAGGGATGATTACTGTAGTAGGTGGTTGGGGAATAGCCGGGAAGGATTGTATGTAGTAGCTGATGTTCGTTACGACGGTAGGGAGACTGATTGGATTCGTAAGGAAGGTGGGCATATTATTCATGTTGTTAGGGCAAGTACGGATGTTAATGCTGGTAAGCATTCCTCGGAAATGGGTGTGGAGGTCCATCAGGAAGATTGGGTGATTCATAATGATGAGACTCTGCTACATTTACGTATGGAAGTATGGGGGATTATGAGCAAGATTATGGGGTAGGAAAGAATGTGAAGGAGCAAAATACTATTTGACAAATAAATAGGTACCCTAGAGAATTAAAGGGTACCTAATTATTTATATGTAGAAGGAGCAAGGGCATGGCAGTTATCGTTAAGAAGGCTCAAGAGTTGGAGTTTAAGATTTACCGCTTTGGTTCTTGTACTGATGGATCAGCGGTAATGAAGGAAGAATTAGGGGGAAAGGGAGCAAACCTAGCAGAAATGTCTAGTATAGGTATGCCGATTCCATCCGGGTTTACGATTCCATGTATCGTATCTGTCAAGTACAAGAAGATTGCATCCGTAGCCTTTGCACGGGCTAAGTATTTGCAATATGTATGGGCGCAGGTGCAGGGTGGAATGAAGTATTTGGAGGGAGTCTATGGGTACACGCCTCTGGTGAGTGTAAGGTCAGGGGCAAGAGTATCAATGCCCGGTATGATGGACACGATTCTGAACATTGGATTGACTAGCCAGAATCTCGATTATTGGATGAAGAAACTTGGGGATAGGGTGGTGCTAGACTCCTATCGTCGGTTGATTCAAATGTATTCTTCGGTAGTATGGAATGTACCGATGGAGGAGTTTGAGGAGATTTTGGAGAATGTTAGGTTGATTTATGGTGTTGACTCAGACACCCAAATCCCTGTTTCTGGATTAAAGGCTATTTTAGATCAGTATGCAAAACTACTGGATTCTAAGAACCTGATATTCCCCGATAAAATGGAGGATCAATTGCATGGAGCAATTCTGGCAGTATTCGATTCATGGGACAATCAACGAGCTAAGGATTACCGGATGCTGTATGGAATCCCTGATGATTGGGGAACAGCAGTGAATGTGCAATCAATGGTGTTTGGAAACATGAATGAGAAGTCCTGTACGGGCGTTGTGTTTAGTAGGAATCCCAGTACAGGGGAGAATGAAATAACCGGAGAGTATTTGGTCAATGCTCAAGGGGAGGATGTGGTTGCAGGTATCAGAACCCCGGAGAACATTGGCACTTTGGCTGTATGGAACAAGGGCATTGCAAAAGACTTGTTCAATTGCGTTGAGGAGTTGGAGCAGCATTATCGGGATATGCAGGATATTGAGTTCACTGTACAGGATGGGAAACTGTACCTGCTTCAAACGAGGAGTGGGAAACGGGCATCGCAAGCAGCGTTTAAGATAGTACATGATATGGTGGAGGAGGAGTTGATTGGGGTTGAGGATGTCGTAAAAAGATTAACGAGGGACCAGTTGTTTTCATTATTGCAAGATCGTATAGATGAGGCCAACTGCATATTCAACCCCAACACTGTAGGAATTGCATCGGGTGGAGGGGTTGTTGTAGGACAAATGATGCTATCCGCAGATAGTGCAATCAATTGCAAAGGTGATTGCATACTGGTTCGTAAAGAAACAGACCCCAATGATTTGCTAGGGATGAATGCATCAGTAGGTGTTTTAACCTCTACAGGTGGCTTAACTTCCCACGCCGCAGTAGTAGCAAGGGGAATGAATAAGACCTGCGTAGTAGGTGCTACGGAGTTAGAGGTTGATGAGTTGTATAAGGTAGTGACTGTTAATGGGCATCAGTACCATGAAGGTTGTAAGGTGACGTTAGATGGGTCAACTGGGAAGGTATGGTTTGAGGAAGATATACCGATTATCCGAGGCAGCATGACGGATGAAGTTCTCAAGCTAGTTAAATGGATGGTGGAGTTAAAGGGGTGTGTGGAAAGACTAGAGATGCATGTTGGAATGTCTGGGGTAGATTTGAAGAGTGCAGTAGACAGGGTTGTTGGGTCGTCACTGTACATTGATTTGGGAATGTTGGAGTTGAAGATGGGGGTCGGGGAGTCTTTTGAAAGTAAGGTGAAGTTTCTAGGGAATGCTTTGGTGGATTCCCCAGTATCAGTATTTGTAGTAGATATTTCAGATTTAGCCGACTTCTATGAGGATGAGGATAGGCTTTATGATGTCTTGTTAGGAACAGAAACTCGGCCTACCTACCAAGATAAGGTAGCAATGCTAATGAAGTGGCCGAGTGCTGTTCTGGATAAGGTGTTTGTGAAGTCTAAGGCTGAGAACCAAGATTTAGCAAAAGTACTCAAGAAGTATAAGCTACGTACCGTATCTAGGGTTAGTAACGTAGCAGATTTGGTAAATGCTGAAGGGTATTACGAGGTTACGGATGATGTGATTCAGAAGGTGTTTGGATCGAAGGAAGTCTATGTTGCAATGAAAGAGGCTATCGAAATGAAGTTTGGGAAGAACTACTCCGATGGAAGCATTAGGGAGCTAGGATTGCCGGTGTATTGGTACCAGCTTTTTGGGAGATAAGGCGATGTCATTGGTATTGTCGTTACGGAAGGGTCATGACTTTTACGTGGGAGACACCAGAATCTTTGTAGCTTGGATTAACTCAAGTACGAAGTTCTGCCTGAAGATGCCGGATGGAAGTCCTAAAATCATTCAGAATGATAAGTGGTATCCACTGCTAGATAAGGTATTCGTAAAAGCAGGGACTTCTAGTTTGTCTGATATAGGCACTGTTGATATAGTCATTCAAGCTCCCAGAGATATTGTTATTTTGAGAGGCCACTTGTATAGGAGGGCCAGAAAGATAGTGAGAGTATGTGAGACTTGTAAGGGTAGTGGTTCTTTAAGGACTCTGGTGTTATGTGATGCTTGTGCTGGTCACGGTTGTCCAGCTTGTAAGAGTGGGTTCCTTGTTGAAAATTTCAAATGTCCTGACTGTGAGGTATACGATGAAGCTGAATAATGGTTTTATGGTGGCATTGGGTGAGTGGGAAGCAATGATTTATGGTGGGTCGTTTAAGAACTTTGATCCCACGACCAGAAGGTTAATTGGGGTGAAGATGGCTGTTGAAATAAATCATCCTCATGATCTGTCAGTCCCCACTCGTGATTATTCAGTTCCTAAGTTGGATGATTTGGAATATGCCTTGAAGGAGGTGTTTAGGTTCATTCGGTTAGGTAATGATATTTATGTAGGGTGTATGGGGGGAATTGGTCGTACTGGGTTGTTTATGGGATGTTTGTTGAAGTGTATTGATGTTTATGATGGTGTGGAGGTTGATGTTGATGATATTGTCTGTAGAGTAAGGGAGAAGTATAACCCTCATGCTGTTGAGACGAAGGAGCAAAAGGATTTTATTGGGAAGTTGAATGTGGAGAATGTTGTATGCAGGATGCATGAATTGTTTGATACGCCTGTAGTGGTGGAGAGCGTAGTAGAGAGGGTGGTGGAAAAGGTGGTGGAAAAGGTTGTAGAGAAGGAGGTGGTGGTAGAAAGAGTGATTACTCCTTGGGAATGGTTTATGAAATTTCTGGTAGTAAGAAGCTAGGCATTGTTTGTCAGATGCTTGTGTATCTCTACACGGGCATTTGACAAATATATTGTAACCAAGTAGAGTATAGTTTTACACATCAAACATTAAGTGTCTTAGGAGGAGAAGGAAAATGACTGTTGAAAAAGATACTCTTGCCTATCAAATGATTAGGCCGGGAGTAGTTCATAGGGATATATCGAAAGTCTATGTGCCTGATTTAGTGGCTCAGATAGAGTGTTTAATGAATCAGCAATTTATTGGAGGGTTGGTGGGTGATGAGAAATCAGGGGAGATAGTAGCAAGTCCTGAAGAGGACGCTTTGGTGTTCTATATGCTGAATCATGCAGTATCAGTTATTCGGCAGAAGGTGCATCCTTATGAAAGTTTAGGGAGGTACATGCCGATAGTTAATGAGTACCATAGGCAATTGTCGTATCGTTCAGCAAGGGTGTTTGCCTATATGCTTTTGATTTGCACTAGGGAATCTAGGCACATAAAGAACAAGGTTGATTCGGGCTTTATGAAGAAATTGTTTGCACCTACTGGTGACAAGATAAGTAGCTTTCATGGATTGATTAGGGGTACAGGGTCGAGTACAGCAGTTAGCTTGTTTAAGCAGGAACCGCCAAAAGTTACGTTAGGGGAGTACACGAATTACCTTGTGCAGGCTTTCAATGAAGGGCAGTACTCGTCAGGTTACGGGGGAAAAGCATGGGGGTCTATAGCACAGGTGCTTAGGGACTATGTGTGGGGTACGATTACCGCAGAAATGATGATGGATACAGCATTTACCTTGTGTCATAACAATGGCCCGATTTTTAATAAAGGGATGCTGTATACCTCCTACTCTGACCAGATTTACACGATACTGGATGTACAAAGGTCTGGACAGATACCGCAGTTGATTGGAAATAAGGAATGTCCGAAGGCTCAAGTAGCACATATCATGAATTGGTGGAGTATGTGCCATGAAGTAATGCCAAGCGAGTTTGGGGGATACGTGGATTGGTTTTTGGTGGAAGCATTAGGAGCCAAGAAGACCTATCACTATCAAAAGAAGGATCAGGAAGCAAAGTATGGTGAACCGCCAATGGTGAAGGCTAAGAAATTGGCTGAGGTGATCAAGCATAAGCTAGAGCCTGTGAAAGGTACGAATGAAGTTTGGGTGGACATCATGCCTACTTTGAAAGTTAAGGTTGTAACGAGGGGAATTTGAGATGAGACTTTGGCATACTGAAAAAGATAGTTTTGATGCAGTGAAAGTTAGATGCTTTCAATCGCATCCTCCGTTGATACTCAATGATGGGTTGCAGATTTATGGAGGATCGTGTTCAAGTCCTGTAGTAACAGATGCAGAAGTCTATGTGGGGTTTGATTACTCCATGAAGAAATCCCCGCTGTCCTATCCTTGGGAGTCAGGGGAGTCGTTTCTATACCCGATACAGGATATGGGTGCGCCTAGTGATTGGCCTTCCTTTGCTAAACTTGTTGAATGGTTGGCTGTGCAATTAACTGCAAAACGGAAGGTGCATATCGGATGTATTGGAGGGCATGGAAGGACTGGATTGGTCTTGGCAGCCCTTGTTAAGACTATGATGAATGAGGAGGATGCAATAGCTTATGTAAGGAAGAACTACTGTGTGAAAGCAGTAGAAAGTAGCAGCCAAGTAGATTTCTTGGCACATAGGTATGGGATTAAGAAGGTAGCACCCGCTAAGGAGCATCATGGGAGTGTTGCGGTGCAACCGCATCCACATGGTATAGCAAGAAAGGAGCCTGAGAGAAAGGGGATTGGAAGTAGTGGAGGGGTTGTAAGGGACTGGGTGAACGAGCCAGTATCTAAGAAGTTTTCGGTAGAAGGAGCCAAGCTTAAAGAAACAAAGTTTAGTGGGAAAGTGAAGTCAATCTGGGGACACAAATCACCATTTGGGAGTGTCGGAGATGGTAGTTAAGACGAAGATAGGGGCTAAAATGTCCACGATATGTAAAAAAGAATTACTGGTTTTTGGAGTTAATAAGTATCTGATAGAGGAGATAGAGACGCTAGGTGGGCTAGTCAGTTATGTGATGGTTGGTGGAGGTGGTAGTTTCAAGGTTAGTAGTAGTGATGGGTGTATTGGTGAGAGCGTACCTGTTACGGGTCAGGTGATGACCTTGATTAAGATAGGTAAGCTAGGTCCGGCTTCAAAGCAGGCTATTCAATACCAGATTGAAGGGTATATGAATAAGGTGATTATGTATGAGAAGAGTAAGTCAGGCGGCTACGTCGCTATAGAACCTAAAACGGTAGATGTAAGCATACCCACTGATATGTGGGATTCCAAAACCTCTGTTGATACTGTGGGAGAAGCCATGATTCCTTCTAGTGGTGCATTGAAAGACGCGGTAAAGGTGTTGACGCATGTTTCTGGTACGTCAGCAGGTTCCGTATACATTGTAGTAGCAATCTTGAAGGGTGCTGCTATAGCAGTTCGTTGGAAGAATGGAACGCTCTCTATTCGGGTTGAGGGGAGTCAGTTGGCGAACTATGTGGATGCTCTGAAAGATTTGGGATTTATGGTAAAGAAGGAGTATGCCTCGGTTCACTATGATGTGAAAGATAGTGGGCTAGTTTGTAAGACCGTAGGGGCTGTACTGGGTCGGGTTGGGTTGATGAACATAGTTGATGTGTGTGATGTAATGGAGGGAGTTTGCAATGAACATTGAAACCATCCTGAAATTGAATGTGGGGGATGTTATCGAGATTGATGGATTGTTGTTAGGGTTAAGTGATGAGAAGATGCTGCTTATAGCTATGTGGGCAGTTAGTAGGAGTGGAGGTAGGGAGAAGACGGTAGAATTTTCGATAAAGTATTTTGGGGTGTACTTGGGTAAGGCAACTTGTAGGGTTGTCAAGAATGAAGTCACTTGGGCGATGGGAGGTGCGAGATGAGTGTTAAGAATTGCTTGAAAGTATTTTCGGATGTGTTGGGAGTTGAGTTGAGAATGGAGAATGGTGAGCCAGTACATACGGGTATTGGCATGGTGAAGACTCCGTTGGGATTGTCAATGTTAGTAAAGATTGATTATTTGGCTAGTTTTCAGAGTCAGCAGGTGGGAGTAGTGTTTCGGATTTTGGGTGATCTTGGAATTATGATCAGCTATTTTCCCAAAACCGAATCAGTGTCAGTGTACCTCTTAAATCTAGCTAAAATAGTGGAGAGAGATGAAATCATCAATATCAGAAGAGTAATCAAATCCAGTGGCTCTTTGAGAGAGAATATAGAGGTTATTAGAGATGCTATAGTAGCATCCTACTATTTGAAGGATGGTAATTATGCTAAATTAACACTTCCATCCTAATTCCACAGCTAAGCTGTATTTTTCGCCCACATTATGATCAGTAGTTAATGAGGATTGTGAAGATGAGTATTGTGATTTGGTCTAGTGCTGAAAAAACGAACTTTAACCAGACTATTCAAACAGTCTTGTCTCAGTTGCAGGTGAGGTACACGTTATGTCAGGATACGGCGAAGTTTCCGCCTGTAAGTAATGGAGACATCGTATTGTCTTGTGGGTCGAAAGCCTTGGCGGTGTTGCAGGCTTTGGGGGTTGTTCCGAAGAACAGGAGTATTGCTTCCCTGAGAGGTAAGCAATTTAGTCATTTTGGGGCGAAGGTGTTTGTAACGTATGATCCGATGATAGTGAATCGTGATTATGGGAGAATGCCGGATATTCAGTGGGATACGCAATTAGCTGTAAGACTGGCGGTGACGGGTAGCTTAGAGCCTGTGTATGGTGAGTACAGGTATGTAGAATCGTTGCATGAATTGATTGAGAAAGTTGAGGAAAAGTACAAGAAGTCAGGTAAGCCTGTAGAGGTAGCGTGTGATTTAGAAACAAAAGGGTTGGTGCCATATAGTGATAATGTTTGGATTATTACCTGTCAGTTTACTGTAGAGAAAGGCAAGTCTGATGTCTTGTATTTTGAGTATGGAGAAAAGCCAGTAGCTCCGTTGCCTTGGAAGAATGAGGAGGAATGGACATACTGGGAGGGGTTATGGGTGCAGTTGGATTGGATTTTTAAGTCTCCGATGGTCTCTTTGAGAGGGGCTAATTTCAAGTTTGATATGACTTGGTTGAAGTTGAATTGGGGTATTAGTGTAACGAATTTCAAATTCGATACGATGTTAGTAGGGTCTTTGCTTAATGAAAATCGTAGTAATTCGTTGAAGCTACATGCGAAGATAATGACACAGATGGGTGGTTATGAAGATGGAATGGATAAGTATGATTTTGGGTGCTTAGAAAGGGTGCCAAGGGATGAGTTGTTGCTGTATGCTGGTGGGGACACTGATGTAACGTATCAGGTTTCTCAGGCAATGAAGGAGGAGATACTTCGTGATAAAGTCTTGTCTAATTTTTATGTGAAGTTAGTGCATCCTGCATCACTGGCTTTTGAAAAGTTGGAGCAGACAGGAGTATTGGTAGATCAGGAGTATTACTACCAGTTGCAGCAAGAATTGCAGGTAGAGATTGCTAGGATTCAAGGATCGATGTTGGAGTGTTTGCCGAATAAGCTACGGATTAAGTACAAGGATGATATAGCAGGTGCTTTGAAGGAAGGTAAGTCACCGTTTAAGCCAAAGGTGTTATTGGATTTTTTGTTTACCAGTAATGGCTTGAATTTGAAACCTAAGATGTTCACGGCTAAGACGAAAGCCCCGTCTACTGCTATGGATCATTTGATGATGTTTGGGGATGATGAAGTTGCAGCTAATTTCATTGGATTGTTTAAGGAGTTGGGGTCAGCCTCAAAAACGCTTTCGACTTTTGTAGTTGGGTTCCTCAAGCATCTGAGAAAAGATGGTAGGTTACATGCCACTTACATGCTTCATAGAGGGGATTATGGGGATGATGATTCAGGAACCACCTGTTTGGCTCCTACGACACCAGTTTCTACCAGTATGGGTGTTTTGTTTGCTAAGGATGTTGAAGTAGGGATGAAGGTGCTTACTCATAATGGGAACTGGATGGAGGTGGAGGATAAGATAGATAATGGGATTAAGGTGGTGTATAGAGTTGTTTTGGATAGTGGGCATCATGTAACTTGCACAGGTAATCATCCGTTTTATACTGAGGATGGTTGGGTGTGGGCGAATGAGTTAGAAGAAGGGGATAAAGTATGGGTGTACGGGGATTCAGAAGTTTGGAGGGTGGTAGACCTAGATCAAAGGTATGAAGTTTCTAATTGGGGTAGGGTAAGGCATGTTATGAGTAGCAGGATATTGTCGCCTACTAAAAAGGGTAAATGGGGTCACTTGAAAGTGGAACTTGGGCATAGAGAAAATCGCTTGTCCATTGGGGTGCATAGGCTAGTAGCAATGGCTTTTGTTTCTAATCTGTACGGTGGAGATCAGGTAAGGCATTTAGATGGTAAGGGTTGGAATAACGTAGCTTGGAATCTTGAGTGGGGGACTAATTCTGATAATCGTAAGGATGCGGTTAAGCATGGGACTATAAGGAGGACTGATTCTGATTATGCTAAGTTAGATTGGGATATGGTTGCCTATATTCGGTCAGTTGAATGGGGTCTAGGTTCTGCTGCTAAAGTAGCAGTGGAATTAGGGGTGTCTAGGAGGTTAGTGAGTGATGTTCGTAATGGGATAAGGTGGGTGAGTAAGCCTATAGAGAAGTTTGATTATGGGTTTACTTTAGCTACTGTAGTATCTGTTGAAGAATTGGGAACTATGAGGACTTGGGGGTTGCAGGTTAAGGGAGATCATTCTCATGTAACGGCAGGGATTGTTACACATAATACGGGAAGAACAAGTGCGAAAGACCCCGCTATCCAGACATTGCCGAAGCACTCCAAATGGGCGAAGAGGTTAAGAAAGGCGTTTATTGCACCGCCCGGAAAGGTGATATTGAATTGCGTTGATGCTATGACCAGAGTGCTTACGTCTGATTTAAGGTGGGTGAAAGCTGGTGATGTGCAGGTGGGGGATTCTCTTGTTGGGTTTGATGAGGAGTTACCTGCTAAATGGACTGAGAGGTGTCTTCGTGAGGCTATAGTTACTCATGTAGCTACTAAGAAATCGCCAAGGATAAGAATTACTTTTGAAAGTGGAAGAGTTGTTACTGTTAGTAGTGATCATAGGTGGTTAGGTTGTCGGGTTGTAGATAAGGGGAACAGACCGTTGGAATTTATAAGGTCTGATAAATTAGAAGCAAGAAGGCATAAGGTAAGGGTTGTTTTAGAGCCTTGGGAGGATGTTGTGCAGGATTATGATCTTGGGTATTTGTCTGGGGTATTAGATGGGGAAGGGTACATTAATCAGACAACTGGGACAACATTAGGGGTAGCTCAGGTAGAGGGGATTGTCTGGGATGAAATACTACGTTTGATGGTGAAGTTTGGGTTTCAGGGTGCTGTTGATACTGTGGATAGAACTCATATAAAGGAGTCCTATAAAATTTTGTTGCAGTATCGTATCTCTAATATGGCTACTGTGATGAGGTTGTTGGGTATTGTTAGGCCAAAAAGATTGTTATGTAAGGCTCCTTGGGTGGGGAAAAATATGCCTAGAATTGGTTTTGATAAGGTAATGAGAGTACAAGTAATTCCGGTGGGGGAGGTAGTTAGTATTACTACCTCTACACGTACTTTTGTTGCTGAGGGGTTGGCTTCACATAATTGTGATTATTCTCAGGGAGAGCTACGCATTTGTGCAGTAGTAGCTAATGAGCCAACGATGATTAAGGCATATCAGGATGGCATGGATTTACATGCTCTGACTGCTGCTCAGTTAAGTGGTTATGAGTATGATGAGTTTATGGCTCTTCCAGATGACATACGGGAAGAGTTAAGGTACGGTGGAAAGGCAGGTAATTTCGGACTTTGTATCGCAGAGGGGCAACTTGTTTTGACTGATTCAGGGTTGATCCCTATTGAACAGATTATGTGTTGCCATAAAGTATGGGATGGGGTATCATTTGTTAATCATGATGGTTTGATTTATAAAGGGGTTAAGCATGTCATCACCTATCAAGGTCTTACCGCAACTGAAGATCATGAAGTGTGGGATTCCAGTGGGAAAACCGTTTCCCTTAGGAGAGCTTCATCCGAAGGTCGTACCCTTGCAAGAACTGAAATTGAGGGTAAGCCAGTTGCAGTTAATTTCACTGAAAATAGATTTAGACACAATTCGGAAGGAGGGTGGGTACAGGTTAGTGGATGGTTTGTGTCTGCACTGCAATACTGTAAGGACGTATTACTTGGACAATTTGCTGGCTGGAAAGACAACAAAATGTCGGTGTCAGAGAAATCAAAAGTACCACGATCCGAGAGCAGAGACTTTAGGGATGCGGTACGATGCAATGATGCAGAGGTGCTACAGGGACACACATGTTTCAAGTCACAGGTACAAGGGACGTGGTATCATTGTGGAGTTTTCTTCAAGAGAGGACTTCGTTACTTGGGCCTTAGCCAAGTACCCGGATTCAAGTTTTCAAAAACTCGATTTCGACAGGATAGACAACAACGGGAATTACTCCAAGACCAATTTGAGGCTGGTTACTCGGTCAGTAAATCTCAAGAACAAGTGAAGGTTTATGATCTTTTGAACGCTGGTCCAAATCATCGCTTTACTTGTAGTGGGGTTTTGGTGAGTAATTGCTACGGTATGCAGCATAGGGGGTTTAAGGAGTACGCCTTTCAAACGTATGGGGTTAAAATGACAGATGAGGAGGCGTACATAAAAAGGGAGAAATTCTTTGAATTGTATAGTATGCTTCCGGGGTGGCATGAGAAGTATAAGAGGTATGCTCACCAGTATCAGATGGTGAGATCACCGTTAGGTAGGATTAGGCATTTGCCGTTAATTGCATCGAAGGACAGTGATATGGTGGCACAGGCAGAGAGACAGGCTGTCAATGCCCCAATTCAATCCTGCTTATCTGATATGATGCAGCTTGCTATGGTTTACATTCAAAGGGAGTACGGAGATCAGATTCAAATGTTCATGATGACTCATGATTCTTTGAGTTCGTATGTTCCTGAAGATGAAGCTGAGCTTTGGGGTAGGAGGCTGAAGGAGATTATGGAGAATCTACCTCTTGCTAGGGATTTTAATTGGAACAGTCCATTGAAATTCTATGTAGATGCTGAGTCAGGGCCAAATTTGGCTGAACTGAAAAAGTTGAAGAATTTGTAAGTAGTTATCTGGTATCATACCTAACATGTATCAATTATTGGAGTCTAGTCATGTCTGATGAATCGGTTAGCCAAGGTTCTGCGTACACCCTGATGACGGGGGATGTTCGTAAGGCGGATACGGCAGCACTTATTACAAATGGAGCAGATGCATTCCCAGAAGATTCATTTACTGGGATGTATTGGACTGGTGGTGCCGCTGGTGGGGATGGTGTTTACGTACTAGAGCCGACCTATACCCCCGGAGTACTGGCTACTCTGGCATCCCAAAATAATATGTTGGGTAAGTGCATTGAAGCAATGGAAGTAAACATTGATGGCACTGGTCATGTCATTAAATTGGTTACAGGTGAAGAGGAAGATAAGGTTGAGAAGACTCGACTAGAGAATTTCTTTAAGGAGCCATACCCCGGTAAGTCTATGGTGGAGATTCGTAGGGCGCTACGTAGGGACATTGAAACAACGGGTAATGGGTACTTGGAAGTGATTCGTAATCTGGCCGATGAGATAGTCATGCTCAACTGGTTGGATGTACAGGATATGAGGTTGCTTCGATTAGGGGATGTTGTAGAAGTACAGAAGGTGCTAGATAGGGATGGTCAGGAGATGACTGTAACTATTAGAACTAGGGAACGTAGATACGTGCAGTTAGTTAATGGGAAGTCTATCTATTTCAAAGAGTTTGGAGCGGGTCGTGATATTAACCGGGTGACAGGTGAGTGGATAAAGGATGGTGAAAGATTGCCGATTCACTTGAGGGGTAGTGAGGTGATTCATTTTGTTGGAGTTAAGGAACCGAAAACTCCGTATGGAAGCCCTAGATGGATTAGTCAATTGCCTTCAGTCTTAGGGTCACGTAAAGCTGAAGAGCATAATTTGGAATTTTTTGATGGAGGTGGGATACCTCCAGTATTGGTCATTGTGCAGGGTGGTACTTTGGGTAGGGAAGTTAAGGAAGACTTGAAACAGCATTTGTCAGGTGTAGGTGGAAGGCATCGGGCAGCAGTTGTGGAAGCCATTTCAACCTCTGGTTCTTTGGAGTCAGCAGGTACAGTACAGGTACGGGTTGAGAGATTCGGTTGCACGGATGACAAGACAGAGGTATTGACTAAGAAGGGGTGGCAGTTTATTCAAGATTGGGATGGGTCTCAGGTGGGTACTGTGGTTGGTGGTTACTTGGAGTACCAGAATCCCCTTCAGTATCATGTATATGATTATGAAGGTGATATGATTCATATTGAAGGAGGTGCTACCGAGTTTATGGTGACTCCAAATCATAGGGTTTGGTATCAGCAGCCACGCGATAAGGCTATGCGTTTTGAATTCGCATATAGCTCTGTAGCTCGTAGTAATCTGGTTGTACCTGTTGCCCCTGTTAATGGAGCAGTCTCAGAGTTCAATTTTTATTTTGAGATTGTAGGAAGAAATTTTCCGCAGGATGTTTGGTTGGATTTTCTTGGTATGTTTATTTCTGATGGATCAACGAATGAACATGAAAGTAATCCAAATACGATAACGATAACCGTTAAGAAGTCACGGAAGAAGGAGTTTATTGAATCCTTTATGAAGGAGATAGCTGAGGCTTCTGGGGCTAAGTATACCGAACATGACTACGATGATGGGTATACACGGTATGCTTTGTACCACTGTGAATTAAGGGGATGGTTACGGATGGAGGTTGGTGCTAATGCTAAACAGAAACGCATCCCTTCTCAATTCCTTGAATTGAATCAGGTGCAAAGTGAGCGTCTGCTTCAATCATTGATGCAGGGTGACGGCCACTATAATGGTGAGAATGGGAAGCATGGGTGGACTTTCACTACCTCTAGTGTTGGGTTGGCAGATGATGTGCAACTACTTGCACTTAGAGCAGGGTACAGATCAGTACTGACTCCGGTGAAGGGTAGGGAGTCAGAGTACTGTATCTCTATTACTCCGAGAACTTTTGCTCATGTAACTAAGGGGAAGTGTCCTGCTTGGGGGGTTGTACCCTACGTAGGTAAGGTGTACTGCTTTACGATGCAGTCTGGGGTATTTATTACCCGTAGAAATGGGAAGGTTTGTATTACTGGTAATTCTGAACGGCAGCAGGATGCGATGTTCCAGAATTACGATAAGTCCTGTGGTGAGAATATCCGTACTTCGTTTCGATTGCCAGAAATGTTCATTGGTATGTCTGGGGATTTGAATTATGCTACTGCATATACAGCGTATATGGTGGCAGAAGCTCAAGTATTTTTCCCAGAACGTGATGAATTTGATACGCTGATTAACACTCGTATTGTTAGGGGTATGGGGGTTAAGAAGTATGTGTTTAGCTCATTGCCTGTAACATTGGTAGATGTGCAGAATCAGTTAAAGGCTTTGGAGTATGTACGTGAAGATCAGACTGTAGCCAAGGAAGAGATTGTTGAGGTATTGAACAATATTACGGGTCTTTCGTTGAATTACACGGAACCACCGCCTCCCCCGGAGCTTACGGAAACAGGTGCCCCTACCTCTCCTACCTCAGCCGGAGGAAAAACGCCCAAAAAGCCTCTCAAGCAGGTAAAACAGCCAATAAACGCGCAATCTACAGGCACAGGAGCGAGTCCTCCGTATCGGGTGGGGAAACAGGAGTTGGAGGATTTGGATTTGGTTATGGATATTTCGGGGATTGAGGAACTTTGTGATTGTGCTGATCACTTAATGGGTGAAGTATGATTAAGGCGGAGACGTTTCGGTATCTTGAAGTCACCTTGGCAAACAAGTTAGTGAAGGCTGTGAATGAGGTAACGAAGCCTTTATACACTAAGATTATGAGTAGCATTGCTGATGGTGATTATGATTTGGCAAAGGAAATGGTAGGTAGATTATCGTTGGCGAGTATCTATTTTAAGATGGAGCCTACGTTAATCTACCATACGCATTTGGCAATGTTGTTCGGAGCATCGAGAGTAACGGAGCATCCGGGTACTTCAGTGGTGGGTCTTGGGTTTGAAAAGATGGTTGTGCAGCAAATAGTACAGGGTTTCATGGGTGTGTTTACGGTTGGGCAAACCTACTTGCAGGATAAGCTGTTGCAACTAATTGCAGAGATTGAGGAGGGTGAGAGGCAAGTTCAGAAGGCAGCTAAGAAGCCTAGAATTTTGAAAGATTTTCAATCCCACATGGATAGGGAGGGAAAGTCGTTTCTTAATGTGGTGTCCTCTCTACATACGTCTAGGGTGTCTGCATACGGGTTTACTGCTGAGGCGGAAGTATTAGGGTTGAAGGAGTATCAAATATCTGAGCAGTTAGATTCTCGTACTTGTCCCGTTTGCCGTAAGATGCACGGTAAAAAGTTTCCTGTTCGTGAGGCTCGTAATTTTTTAAATGTTGTAGTTAGGATGACTGATAATGAAGGATTGAAGTTAATGCAGCCTTGGCCTAAACATGATAAGGAATCATTAACTGCTTTGGATGGAATGACTCCAGAGGAGATGGTTGCTAAGCATTGGCATGTACCTCCGTTCCATCCGCATCCGGTATCTGAAGACACAGAATTTCTTGGGAAGGGTGGGTGGAAGCTGGTCAAAGAAGCTAAAGTAGGTGATTTGGCGTTCTCTTTGAATCCTGATACTTGTAGGGTGGAGTGGGTTCCAGTAGTAGGAGTGGTTGTCGCTGGTAAGGCTCCTAATGGTCGCATGGTGCATTTTTTATCACAGAATGCTGATCTTTTAGTAACTGAATACCATGAGCAACCGTACTTGCAGTATCTTAATAAGGGGTCTCAGTTGGCTATTAAGCCTGCTAGAGAATTGCTTGCTTACTCTAAGGTAACTATCCCAAGAGGGGGTGATTGGGTAGGTGGTGATTGTGGATTGTCTACTGAGATGGTGCAATTACTTGCATTATGGATTTCCGATGGGTCAGTGGTTGTTAAAGGCCCAAATTCGTATTATGTGACTATAGCCACTAGGAAGTATTCTAATTTGGCTAAAGAGTTATTAGAGGCTGTAACAGGGAAGACTGCTTACATACGGAATTCTAGTGTTGAGTGTAATGATACGGAGCTTGGTAAGTATCTACATGATGTAGTAGGTACTGGGTGTTTAGGTAAGAGGATACCAGAAGTAATTATGGGAGCTAGTCAG
>VMHT01020940.1_pt1 | contig 35064 bp, 52 predicted proteins | sample 4693611 | NCBI WGS metagenome assembly VMHT01 (sample SAMN12280063, study PRJNA550983) | marine metagenome | isolation source: seawater sampled from same location over 5 years 0.02-0.2 micron viral filtrate | place: USA: collected off the coast of southern California halfway between the port... ...
ATGGCTATTTTTAAAGGTAGAAAAGTTTCGTTAAATAAACCGACTCGAATATCAAAAGGTCAAACCAGTTTTGGCAAAAAAAAATTTCAAGTTTTTGTAAAAAATAATAATAACAATGTGATTAGAGTCACTTTCGGTGATCCTAATATGAAAATCAGGAAGAACGAACCGAGTCGCAGAAAAAGTTTTAGAGCCAGACACAAATGTGATACGGCAAAAGATAAAACGAGTGCGAGATATTGGTCGTGTAAAAAATGGTAAAAAATGGGTTTATTAGATACACAACGCAGAATATATCAAAATTTATTAGATTTTGGTCAAGGGGATAGTAATTATAATTATGCCAATATTTTGCCGTTTCGCTACCCTAAAGAAAAAATTGAAACTGGATCAACACTGGGTAATGCTAAAGCAAATTTAGAATTTGCCACTCCAAGTTTTTTAAGAAATTTACCTGCACAATTATATAATAGTTTTACGATGCCAAGTCGTGCAGTGCAAGGTGAAATGATAACACCACAAGATGCAACTGATTTTGCCTTAACTTATGGTGGTACGGCATTGACTGGAGGTTTGTTAGGTGGTGTTCCTAAAGGTGCTATTGGTTCATTTGTTGGAAAAAATCCATTGATAGTGCAACATAATATTAATGAAATACCTTTGCGTAAATCAATAGAGTTGGGTGGTTTGCCAGTACCATCTTTGGCAATATCTAAAGTTGAATCACCACTAAGAGGATTTGGTGATATAAGTTTAATAGGAAGTCCAAAATTAGCTATTCCTAAAGGTAGTAACCCAGTATATAGGTCTGATGCTTACACAACGAGAAGACCATATATTGATGCAATTTCTAATGAAAAAGCAGATAATTTTATTAATAAAAAATTTGAAGATGTGCAATCAAGACTTGGATATTTAGAAAATTCAGAAGATATTGCAAAAGGTATTTTTCAATTAGGTGATAATTTTGAATCTAACGCATTAAAAGCAAAATATTTAGTAGATAAAGGTAAAATAAAACTTAGTGATTATCAAACAGAAAACTTGAGTGGTAAGCAAGATTTTAGAGATATTGTTAGAGAAGAGTATATTGATCGAGATGACTATTCAAATTATATAGCAAAACTGAGGCAAAATATTATTGATTCAGGTGGTGATGTAAAAGAAAAAATATTTGTGGAATACACAGATAATGGAAGAAAATATTTACCTGCAACTCTTGAAAATATAACTAAAATTATGAAAAGATCAAGGGGTGCAGGACAAGAAAATTTTTTTGATGAAAGTCTTGGTGCAGTCAGAGCAAAAGTCACACCAAGTTTTAAAAACATAACAGAAATAAAAAAAAATAGAGATAAAATAGATGGGGTACAATTTAAAAAACAAAGAGATGAGTTAAATGATGTTTTTTCTAAATTCAGAAATAAAGTTTCTGATAGATTGCCCTCAGACACAAATCGAGAAACTATAAATGCATTAACTAATGATTTAATTTATGGTGGATTTGGAAATGACAATTTTACTAGGCAATATATTAAATATATGAATGATGACATTTTTCGAGATGGTGAGTTGTTGCGAAAAGAATTAATAAACATGCCAACTGAGTATTTTGAAATAAAACCACAAAGAGCAGTTAGGTTGAATGAATTTGAAGGTGCAGTTGTTCCTGAAAAAACAATGGATTCAACAATAAATATGTTAAATCAAAGTGGTGTAAATAAAATCTATAAGTATGTAGATGATAAAAACGAATATAAAGCAAGAGCTGAATTATTTAAAAGATTTCCTGAACTTATGTTTGGTATAGGTTCAGTTGGTTTACTTGATATGGTTACAAATGAAAATTAACAATGATTAAAGAATCCATGTATCTATTTTTATTAATAGGTAGTGGTAATGAGTATAATACTCAGTATGTAGGTAAAGTGCCACAATGCATACAAGCAGAGCAAGTAGTTAAAAAATTAGAACAAAGACGAAATGATATTTCTGGCTATTTATGTTTAGGCGAGGAAATGGCTAGAAAAAAATTTAATAAGACACCCAACCCTGCCGAACAAAGATTAATAAAAGATATTAAAAACGCATTACCAGAACCAATAGGAAAACCAAAATTACCATGAAAACAAAATCTATATCAGCACCTAAAGGGTTTCATTTTATGAAAAAAGGTAATGGTTATACTTTAATGAAAAACCCAACTGGTGGATTTAAACCTCATAAAGGTGCGAGTAAAAAAGCAATTTTTAAAATACAAAAAGTTCATAAATGAGTAAAAAATCAAAACCAACAAACTCTAAATTATATGCAAGAGTAAAGGCAGAGGCTAAACGCAAATTTGATGTTTACCCTTCAGCTTATGCAAATGCTTGGTTAGTGCGCACCTATAAAAAAAGAGGTGGAAAATATAGGTCAGTATAATGGCAAAACCTAAAGGTGGTTTAACAAAATGGTTTAAAAAAGAAAAATGGGTAGATATTTCAGCACCTAAAAAAAAAGGTAAATATCAACCATGTGGCAGAAAGTCTGCAAAAAATTCTAAAAGAGGTTATCCAAAATGTGTTCCTACGGCAACGGCACGAAAGATGACAAAATCGCAAATAAGATCGGCAGTAACTAGAAAAAGAGCTAATCCTATGGGCAAGGTAGCAACATTTAAAAAAAGGAAAAAATAAAATGTATCATGGAAATAAAAAAATGAAAAAAACTAAAAAAAAGATGAAAAAGAAAAAATAGATGTTTGTATATATCAACCCTAAACGATTAAAAAAACCAGAACCAGTCAAAAAACCAGAGCCAAAAATAATTAGTGTATCTGGTAAAGGTAGACCAGTGGGTTCATATAAAACTTTAAAAAAATAAATATTATGCCACAAATGGATGAATCACAATTAACGGCTATTTTAAAAAATGAAATAGAAGATTCGTTAAATTATTATGATGCTGAGTTAGCTGAATTTAGATTACAAGCAACTGATTATTATAACTCAGAGCCATTTGGTAATGAACAAGAAGGCAAATCAAGTGTGGTGACTTCTGATACGGCTGAAATTATAGAATCGATTCAACCTTCTTTAATGCGCATTTTTACGCAATCTAAAAACTATGTTAAATTTTTAGCTAGAACCCCTCAAGATGTTGCAGGGGCAGAACAAGCCACAGATTTTTGTAATTATACTTTAGAGCAAAACAATGGATTTGTGGTTGTACATAATTGGTTTAAATCGGCTCTTATGTATAAAATGGGAGTGGTTAAATTTTATTGGGATGAATCAGAAGATGTAGTTACTGAAACTTATGAGGATTTATCATTAGATGAACTAACACTTATGACGGCTGATGATTCAGTTGAGGTTGTGGAACAAGACTCCAGACCCATAGGTGAAAATATCGAACCTCAAATTGATGAGGCAGGAAATATATTACCCATTCCATTACTGTATAGTGTAAAAATTAAAAGAAAAAAAACTTCTGGTAAAATTAAAGTAATCAATATTCCAGAAGAAGAATTTTTAATTCAAAGACGAACAAAGTCATTAGAAGATTGTGATTTTTTATGCCATAGGTCTGAGGTTACTGTTTCTGATTTAGTATCTATGGGGTATGATAAAGATGAAGTTTTAGAATATGCAAGTTCAACTGGCGATGAAATAGATCAATCCAGAGAAAAATTAAATCGTTTTGAGGACACCGATGGTGGAAGTGATCGGCACATTGAAATGGATGAATCCAGAAAAACAGTGTTATATTCAGAGTGTTATATAAGAACTGATTTTGATGGTGATGGAATTGCTGAGTTAAGACGAATTTGTGTAATTGGTAATTATCATATTTTAAAAAATGAACCTTTTGATCATATACCTTTTGCAACATTAAGTCCAATTTTACAACCTCATAAATTAATTGGTCGTTCTGTTTCTGAAATGGTTATGGATTTACAGTTAATTAAATCAACTGTTTTAAGACAAATATTAGATAATCTATATTTATCAAACAATACTCGTTTAGTAGTAAGTGATGGTGTAAATTTAGATGATGTTTTAAATAATCAAGCAGGGGGTGTAATTAGAACAAGAAATATTGGATCGGTTCAACCTCTTAGCACTCCATTAGTTGCTAATCAGGCATTTCCAATGTTGGATTATTTAGATCAGCTGAAAGAATCCAGAACTGGTTTATCTAAAGCCAGTATGGGTCTTGATCCAAACGCATTACAAAGTGCCACTGCAACGGCTGTTTCTGCAACTGTATCAGCTAGTCAGGGTAAGATTGAAATGATTGCAAGAGTATTTGCAGAAACTGGAATGAAAGATTTATTTAAAGGTATTTTACATTTAGCAAAAAAACATCAAACACAACCTTTAACAGTAAGATTGACTGATAAATTTGTACCAGTTGATCCAAGACAATGGACAAATGAATTTGATATGTCGATTAATGTTGGATTGGGTACTGGGCAAACGAATGAAAAATTAGCGATGTTAGATAAAATATCAAAAACGCAAGAGCAAATTTTATTAACATTAGGACAACAAAACCCATTAGTTAATTTATCTCAATATAGAGAAACTTTGGCTAAGATTTTAGAATTAACTGGGTTTAAAAATCCAAATGAATTTTTTCTTGATCCTGCACAACAACCACCAATGGAAAATCAAAACACGGCACAAAATGAAGTTAGTGTGGATCGTTTTAAGGCAGAAGAAGAATTAAAGATTAAGCGAGAAAAAATGATGGCTGATATTGCGTTAGCTAGAGAAAAATTACAAGCTGAATTACAACTGAAACAGACTGAATTAAACGCTGAACTTCAATTAAGGGGGCAGGCACAAGCATTAGGTAATAAAGCAGTCAGTCAAAACTTATAGGAGAAAATTATGTTACCAGTAGCAACGGCACTCGCACCAATGGCAGGGGCATCATTAGGAACGGCAGGAACACTTGCAGGACTAGGAGGTTTAGGAGGATTTCTAAGTGGACTTGGACAAGGTGGCTTTGGAGGATTTTTAGGTGGTTTAGGTAATTCACTGACTGGTTTACCACTCTCACAACTGTTTGGTGGTGCTAATACTCCGATGTCCTCAATTGGAGGATTATTTGGACAATTATTACCTAGTGGTAATTTAGCTAATTTAGGTCAGGCACAAATGTTAGGCAATATGATGGGTGGTGGTCAGCAACCTTCAACTCAAAACAGTCCAGAAGATGTTTTAAATGCTATGTCAAGTAGTGTAAATCCTATACCAGTTGATTTATCTAATGAACCGATGCCAATTACAAATGCACAAGAAATGATGATGCCTTTAAATACAAATCTTGATCCAAGAATGTTTGGATTAGGAGGGTTACTGGCAAGTAATTTAAATTCAAGACAAATTGTTTAATTTATAAATATGAATGATGATAATGTTCCTCTTTCTAAAAGAAAAGCTAGGGGAGATAAAGCGAAAAGTTTACTTCAAAATGAAATCTTTAATGAAGTTTTTTCAATACTTGAAAAACGATATATCGAGGGTTTTGCAGAGAGTAAAATTGACGATAGTAAAACTCGTGAAACTTGTTATTTCTTATTACAAAATTTGCGAAAACTGCGTCAAGAAATGGTTCTAATTGTTAATGATGGTGATATAGCCACTAAACAATTAGACAATTTAAATAATCCTAAAAAAAGGAAATTTTTTTAATTTAAAATAAGGATGTTATTATGGAAAACAGTACTCCAACTGGAACTGAACCAAATACTGAAACAATCAAATCTACTGGTGATGCCGTAGATTATCTCTTAAAAACTAATGAACCCTCTACTGAGGAAAATTCAGAAACTTTAGAAGAGTCAAATAATGAAGAAACTGTTCAAACAGAACAGAATGAATCTGAGGAGTCAACCGAGGAAATAACTGAGGAAGAAACCGAAGAAACAGATAATGGTGAACAATATGAAGAAGTTGATTCAACTCCAGAGCCAGAACGATACACTGTCAAAATTGATGGTCAAGATCAAGATGTAACTTTGGATGATTTAAAAAATTCATATTTAAGACAATCTGATTACACTAAAAAAACACAAAACCTTGCAGAACAAAGAAGGCAGATAGAAAATATCAATGCAACTATTCAGCAAGAAAGAAAAGTTTTATCTGAAAATTTAAAGGCTACACAACAATTTTTAGAAAATGGTATGGTTCAACAACCAGATGTAAGTCTACTTGAATCAGACCCAGTTACTTATATGAAACAAAAAGATGCATTTGAAAAACATCAGGCAGTTTTAAACCAAGTGAAACAAGAACAAATTAACATACAAACTCAAGAACAAAATGATTTAATTCAAAACTATCAAAAGAACTTAGAGCAAGAAAAAGTTCGTTTGACTGAATATATTCCAGAGTGGAAAAATCAAGATGTTGCAACTAAAGAAAAAAACAATATTGTAACTTATGCAAAACGACTTGGATTTACTCCAGAAGAGTTAAATTCAGCGAGTGATGCACGAGCCATTAATGTTTTACGAAAAGCATGGTTATATGATAATTTGATATCTAAAAATAAAGTTGCTCAAAAAAAAGTTTCTAAAGCACCCAAAATGGTTAAAGGGGGTGTACCAAGAAACAAAAATGAAGTTAGCCAAAGAAATTCAAATAAACTATTTGACAGACTCAAAAAATCTGGAAAGCAAGAAGATGCAATTAATTATCTTCTATCTAAACAACAATAATATAAACATTAATTTTTAAGGAATAATACAATGGCTACACAAACATCTATAATAGCAAAAGGTCTTAGAGAGGATTTATCCGATGTTATCTCTAGGATTTCTCCTGCCGAAACACCTATATTTTCAAATATGAGTGTTGAAACTATAACTAGCACAAATCACGAATTCTTAGTTCAAGAATTAGCAAGTGCAAGTGCATCTAACTTTAACAATGAAGGTGCAGATTTTTCATATGCTACACCAACGCAGATGACTAGGCTAGGCAACCAAAGTCAAATCTTTATTCAATCCGCACAAGTATCTGAAACTTTAGAATCAGTTGATAAAGCAGGTCGAGCAAAAGAAATTGCATATCAAACTGTTTTAAAGAGTTTGGAACAACGAAAAGACATTGAGGCAACTTTGGTTGCATCTCAAGCTAAATCTGCATCTGATCCTCGCAAAATGGGTTCTATTGAGTGTTGGATAAGTAATGTATCTGGTGCAGGGGATGCCACTGAAATAACAACTCACGATGGTGCAAATTTGCGTACTGATGGAACTGGAAGAGCATTAACCCTTGCAATGGTTGATGCAGTAGCACAAGCAGTTTTCGAGGATGGGGGTGAACCTTCTATGATGGTATTAAGTCCATCTAAGAAAGCTACATTTTCGGATTTAGCTTCTGGTTCTGTTGCTACCAATCAAGTAACTATGACTGCGAATCAACCAGTTGAAGTTCCTATAATTGGTTCAGTGAGTGTATTTTTATCAGATTTTGGAAAAATTGACATAACCATAGATCGTCAAATGCCAAATGATAGAATTTATATATTTGATCCACAACATATGAAAATGGGTGCATTACCTAACAGACAATTTTCAAAAGTTGATGTTGCCAAAACTGGTGATAGCCAGAAATTTGGTATTGTTAGTGAGTTCACTTATATTCCGACTGCACCAAAAGCACATGGTGCTATTTATGATTTATCATAATATTTAATATGAAAGGGGGTGTAAGAACCCCCTTTTTTATTTGTGCTAAAAAAAACAATCAAGCGATTTATAGTCCAGTAAGAGTAAAAAAATGACTGAAAGAATTATTAAGAAAAACGCAGAACAAAAAATTTCTATTAAAGAAGAGGCAGGAGAAACTGTTATTGAAAGAACAGAAAAAATAGATTCTATTTTAGAAAAAAACAAAATAGAACGCAATAATTTTCGTGCTAATAATTTAATTAATAATACACAAAAACATCATAGAAAAGTTGCAGAGATTCCTGCAAATTTATTTTTTGAATTACAAAAGAAATATGGCAGTCCACAGCAAAATTGGAAAGAATGGAAAAGGTGGTTATCTGATCCAGAAAATCGTTTTTTTAGAACTGATACTGGTAAATTATAATGGCATTATCAACTTACTCTGACCTTAAAACGGCAATTGCTAATTTTGCAAATCGAAGTGATCTTACTACCAACATTGATGATTTCATTGATCTAACTGAGGCAAGACTAAATCGAGAAATATTTAGTCGTTTTGAAAATCAAAGAGTTACGGCTAACACAACGGCTAATGACCCTTTTGTATCTTTGCCAACTGATTTAAGAGAAATTAAAACAATTAGAGTAAATTCAGACCCAAGAGTTGTTTTAACGAATATGACTTTAAATGCTTTAGATATTCAATACCCAAATAGCACTGGAGGTAGTCCAGTGGCTTATGCAATTGTAAATGATAGTTTAAAATTAAGTCATACACCCAGTTCAGTATTAGAATTAGAAATGATTTATTCTGCACAAATTTCAGCTTTATCAGATTCTAATACAAACAATGTAATTTTATTAAGACATCCAGATGCTTATTTATATGGTTCTTTGACCCACTTATCTACATTTTTACTGGATGAAACAAAAGCTAGATCATACGATGAATTGTATACGAGAGCCATTCAAGAAATTAATACATCTTTAGATAAAGAAAAATATGGTTCATCACTTGCTATGAAAGACGATTACACAATTCAATTAACCAAAGTACAAGGATAAAATTATGAGTGCATCAGATTATTTAGAAAACAAGATATTAGATCATATTTTAGGATCAAGCGCCTTTAGTCAACCCAGTAAATTTTTAGCTTTGTCCACGGCAAGTCTGCAAGACGATAATTCTGGAACAGAGTTATCTGGTAATGGATATACACGAAAAGCAATTACATTTGGCACTGCTAGTTCAGGTAGTATCACAAATAGTGGTGCAGTTGAATTTGATACTGCGACTGGAAATCAAGGCACTATTTCTCATTTTGGTATTTATGATGCAAGTAGTGGAGGTAATTTATTGTTTCATGGTGCATTTAGTGCCTCTAAAGTAATTTCGACTGGTGATGTATTAAAAGTGAGTGCCTCTGCATTAACAATTTCATTAGATTAAGATGAATGTCAGTTGTCGCTATAACATTAGAGCAACTAGATTCTTATGGTACACTTGAGCAATTAGATTCAGTATCAACAAACTTAGATGCACTTGATTTTGTTGATTATACAAACCCAAATTTAGATCAGTTAGATGGTTGGGGTGATTTAGACAATTTACCATTTAGTTTAGATAGTGCTAACTGGCAAAGTGTTTTTGTAAGATTTGCCAATGGTTTAGATAATTCTACTTTTACAACCACTGGTTCTTTTGTAGTAGTAGAAACAGTTAATGGATCAACTACTGCCACTTTTACAAGTTCTGGTTCAGCTATAAGACAAAGACTTGCTAGTAGCAATATATCAGCTACTTTTTCACCAAGTAGTTCAGCTATAAGAGTTAGAACAGTAAGTGGAACTGATATATCTACTTTTACACCAACTTTAACTGCAACACGAATACAATTTGGTACTGGGTCAGTCAATTCTGTTTTTACAAACACTGCAACGGCAGTTTTTTCTGTAAATATTGCAGGAAATGATACTTCTACTTTTACCAGTAGTGGAAATTGTAATGCTACTATTTTAATAAATGGAACAACAAGTTCAGTATTTTCATTAAGTGCAGTTTTAAAAAAACAAGGTGATGAATGGGTTGAAACAAGTTCAGCTTTAGAAACATGGAATCCAAGCAGTTCGGCAACCGAAACTTGGAATGTAGTTAATTCAGGAAATGAAACATGGAATTAAAAATTAAATTAGATAGTTGGCTACCAGATCAACCAGATTATAATAATGGACTTACAGTTGCAGAAAATTGTTTACCCATTTTAAAAGGTTATGCAAGTACAAAAGGCTTAACGGCATTTAGTGGTGCAGGAGATAGCAAATTAACTGGAATCTTTGCTTTGGAAGATTCTTCAGGTAACGCACAAATTTTTGCAGGAAATCGTACTAAATTATATAAATATAATGGTACAACCAATGCATTAGATAATGTTTCAATTTCTGGTAATTACTCAGCAGTTGGCGAAAACAATAGATGGAAGTTTGTTCAATTTGGAGATAAAGTAATTGCTTCTGCAGGAACAAGTCAAACCATTCAGGTGTTTGATTTAGGTACTTCAACTTTATTTGCAAATATAGCAACTGGAGTTAATGCAGAACATATATGTGTTGCTCGTGATTTTGTATTTACTGGCAACAATTCTGACTCTATATCAAGGGTAAGATGGTCAGCAATAGGTGATAGCAGTAATTGGACAACTAGCACAACCACTCAGGCTGATTTCCAAGAAATAAATGATTTAGGGCAAATTACTGGATTAGTCGGTGGTGAATCAGTAACCATATTTTGTGAATCTGGTATTGTTATAGGTAAATATGTAGGCAGTCCTCTAATATGGCAGTTCGATGTCTTGGAAAATAATCGTGGGTGTAATTATGCAGGATCAATCACTAATGTAGCTAGAACATCTTTTTATTATACAGATGATGGTTTTTATAGTTTTAATGAAAAAACTGGATCAACACCAATTGGTCACGAAAAAATAGACAAATTTTTTCAAGATGATTTTAATACAACTTATAAAGATAATTTATATGCATCAGTAGACCCAAAAAACAAAATTGTAATGTTTGCATATCCTTCTAAAAGTAGTTCTGATGGAAGTAATGATAAGATTTTAGTTTTTAACTATATTTTAAATAAATGGAGTTTACTTAATATTGCCACTGATGTTTTAAGTCAAATTTTAACCCCTGCAACTACTCTTGAAGGTTTAGATAGTATTAGTGGAAATAATTTAGATAGTATGACAACCAGTTTAGATTCTGACATTTGGAAAGGTGGTAATATTTTATTTGTGGGTTCAGTTGATAATAAAATTTCAACTTTTACTGGTTCAACTTTATCAGCGACACTCACCACTGGTGAATTTTCTTTAGGAGGTTCACAAATGGCTATGTTGACTAAAGTTAGACCTTATTATGAAACAACTGGGTCGGCAACAGTTACTAATCAAATTGCCTCAAGAAATTTAACAAATGATAGTTTTTCGTTTGCAAGTGCAGTGAGTTTAAACTCAGATGGTTTTTCACCTCATAGAAACTCTGGAAGATATAATAGAGTACAAGTAAATTTAGGTGGTGATTGGAAAAATATTCAGGAAATAGATGTTGAATTACAAGCTAACGGCAATCGTTAATGAGTAGTTTTATTGCATTACCATATGCAGGAGGTGATCCAAGACAAGTTGCATTTGTTGTCAATAATGTTTTAGAAGGTAAACTAAATTCTACTGGCACAGTTACACTTACTAACAGTTCAGCAACTACTGTTGTTGATGATAAAAGAGTCGGTGTAGATTCTATTATTTTATTTATGCCAATTAACGCAAACGCAAGTACAGAACAAGCCTCTGGAACAATGTTCGTCAGTTCGAGAGGTAAACAAACTTTTACTATAACTCATAATAATAATGCAAACACAAGGACATTCGGATATATCGTCATCGGATAATTTAAACAGTAAATTTCCATGTTTATATAAAATCACCCCCTCTAATATTTTTAGAGTATGGAAGATTATAAAACCTAAAGTTGAGGTTGCCTTAAAACATGGAATTCATGCAAATGATAGTAATTTTGTTTTTGAACAGTTGTATAAAGGTCATGCAAAATTTTGGTTAAATAAAGATAGTTGGATTATCTCAACTATGGAAGATTTAAATATTGGAAAATGTATTACTATTTGGTTAGCCAGTGGAGATAAATATAATTTATTAAGTATGTACGATTTAATATCCAAATGGGCAAAAAAACAAGGTTGTACAAATATGTTAATTAACGGCAGAGAAGGTTGGGTTCGATTTTTAAAAAAATCAAATTTTAAACCCATGCCAATTCTAAGAAAGGAACTTTAAAAATGGGTGGAGTTACAAAAGCAATTTTTGGTGGTGGTGGAGGAGGAGGTTCGTCTGCACCTCAACAGTCAGGAACGCAAGTCGTTAAAAATGAAACTACTTTACCATCATATGTTCAACCTTATTATGAAGAGGCTTTAGAATCAGCACAACAACAATTTCAAACACCCAATACTTTATTTAGTGGTAGTTATGTTGTCCCATTTAGCCAAAGTACGCAACAAGGACTAGATCAAGCAACTGCCTTGGCACAACAAGGAAGTCCACTTATTAATAATGCAGTTTCAAATGCCACTGATACTTTAGGAGGTACTTTTTTAAATGCAGGAAATCCATATTATCAAAATGCAATCAACTCTGCGATTGATCCGATTGAGTCAAGGGTTAATAGTGTTTTTAGTAGAGGAGGCAGATTAGGTTCTGGGGCAAATCAAGATGTCCTAGCTAAAGCTATCGGAGATGTAACTTCTAGAATGTCATATGATAATTTTGCACAAGAAAGACAAAATCAATTAGCAACTCAAAGATTAGCACCAATTATTAGAGGTCAACAATTTGAAGATAGTCAGAAATTATTAAATCTTGGTCAAGTGGTAGAGGATCAACAAGCAAAAGAATTACAAGAGCAAATCATGCGGTCACAGTATGCGCAAACAGAACCTCAAGATAGATTAAATCAATATTTAGCCTCAATTACTGGAGCTACAAGAGGTGGTACAACATCTTCTATCAGACCTATTTATGGCTCTAATAATAGAAGTAGTTCATTTTTAAATCCAATGGGTGTTGCCTCTGTTTTAGGGGGTCTAGGTGGATTATTTAGTTAATAGAAAAGGAAAATAATATGGGTTTGTTAGATACATTAGGTCAAATTTCAGGCACTCTTAGAGGTGTTAATGATTTATTCGGAAACATTAATCAATTTCAAAATGTAATTAATCCAAATCCACAACCTATGCAACAACCTATGCAAAAATTTGGCATAAATCCATTAACTGGATTGCCTTCAATTATTTCTCAAATGCCATACAATGTTGGCATTAATTCAAATACACAACCTCAGTTTGGTGGTATGGTTTCAGTTGATCCTGATTTTTACAGAACAGCAGGATTTAATCCAGATGCACAATTACAACAACCAGTCGGTGGATATGGTGGCAATCCACCACCAGTAAATACACCATTTCCTACAACACCTTTTCCTAAACAACCAACAATTCCACAACCTCAACCAAATACTTTTGCAAATAGATTAAAAGATTTTGGCAATATTTATGCTGATTATATTATTGGCAGATCAAACGCAGGAAAAGCAAGTTTTGATCCATCGTCTGGTGATGAGGCATTTGTAAATAATAGTGGACTTGCTAATGCTATGAATCAATACAAAAATAGAGAGGCTTTAAAAACTTTACAAGGACAACAAGCATTTGATAATCAAATGTCTGCATTAAATACACAAACTTCACAACAAAAAAACTTTCAATATAGACAAAGTTTATCACCACAAGAGCAAAAAGAATTTGATAAATATTTAACAAGTTCAAGTAAAGGAAATCTTCCTGCATCAGTTCAAGAATATCAATTTTATAAAGGACTGCCAAAATCAGAACAAGGTGAATTTTTTAGATTAAAAAGAAAAGGTTTTGAAATTAAAGATTTTGGTGATTCTTTTAAAGTTATAGATAACACTGGTGCAATAGTTCAAACTATTTCAAAAGGATTAAGTCCAGAAAATCAGCCTAAAAATGTTTTTGAAAAAGAAGTTTCTAAAATTAATGCTAAAGAATATGCAGAATTGAAAATTCAATTTCCACAAATTCAACAAGAAATGACTGAAAAAATACAAATAATCGATCAAATGTTAAATGATCCTAATTTAGGTTCTTATCTTGGAAAAAAAGCAAAATTAATACCAGATATACTTGTTGCAGGAACACCGACTGGTGATTTTAGAAGAAAATTAGGCATGATAAAAGGTAAAGAATTTTTAGCACAATTCGACAAATTACGAGGTGGTGGTCAAATTTCTAATACAGAAGGTGAACAAGCACTGAGAGCAGGAACAAGTTTAGATGATTCATTAACAGAAGAGGCATTTAGACAAGAGTTATTAAGATTAAGAAAAATTGCAGAAACTGCATCACAAAAGAAATTTAAACAAATTCAAAATTTAAATACATCTGAACCTCAATCTAATAACGAACAAGAATTATTTTATGATCCAGAAACAGACACAATGAAAAAATCAGATGGAACAACAGTAAAATGACACAAAAAGTAAAATTACCAAGTGGAGAAACTATTAATTTTCCAGACTACATGACTGCACCTCAAATAAAAGCAGTATTAAAAAAAAAATATAATCAAGCAGATGTTCAACCACAAACATCATTTACTCCAACATTAGGAGACAAAGCAAGATTATTTGCTCAAGGACTATCTTATGGTTTTGGTGATGAAATAACGGCAGGGGCAAAATCTTTGTTTTCAGATCGTTCTTATGATGATTTAGTAAAAGAAGAAAGAGATAAAATAAAAAATTATCAAACATCAAGACCTTTAGAATCATTAGGATATGAACTAGCAGGGGCATTACCAACGGCTATTGGTTCTGGTGTAGGGTTGCTACGATTATTACCATCTTTAGCTAAAACATCCAATTTAGGAAAAGCAGTCGGATTAGGTGCAATAGAAAGTGGTGCATATGGTTTTGGAACTGGAGAAGGTTTACTTGATAGTGCAACAAATGCACTTATTTCTGCCCCCATTGGTGGTGTTACTGGTGGAACTGTATCTTTAGTTGGTAGTGGATTAAAAAGATTAGCAACAAACCAACCTACTCGAACAAATAATGAGGCAAATAAAATAATAAAAGAGGCATTGGATGCTGATGAATTGTCACCTCAAGATTTACAACAAAAAGCAAAAAATATACCCAATTCATTACCTCAAACCTTATCAGATTTAGCAGATGCAAACACTAGAGGATTAACTTATGTTGCCTCACAAGGACAATCAAAAGGTAAAAAAGTTGCAGAAGATTTTTTAACAAGTAGAAATGTATCTGCACCAGATAGAGTAACAGATAATATTACTAATTTTTTAAATCCAATTAAGGCAAAAAATGTTGATGACATAACCAATAAATTGCAAAAAGATGCTAGTGATTTATATGAAATTTCTTACAATAAAGTAGATGAGTTGGGCAATAAAACACCCAATCTTATAAATAAAAATTCTGTAAAAAATTTTTATGATTTAGATGTTTTTCAAAAAGCAATTAGAGAAACAAAAGATTTAGTTGAGTTAGATATTTTAGATAACCCAAAAGCAGTTAATGAGTTTAATTCTATTTTTAAATTTAACAATTCAACTAAAAAATTTGAAATTCAGGAGGATGTTCCTCTGGAATATGCCGACAAAATTAAACAAGGAATTGATGATTTTATTGAAAAAAATACTTCAACTTCAGTTAAAACTGGAACTCTAAGTAAAAAAGCAAAAAGAAAAGTTGTGCAGTTAAAAAATAAATATCTTGAAACTTTAGATGAACAGAATCCAGTTTATAAAAATGCAAGAAAAATCTTTAGTGATAAAACATCGGTTCAAGATGCTTTTGATGAAGGCTTAAAATATAAACGATTAGATATGGATGAATTAAGTGATTCATTTAAACAACTAAAAACTGATCCAGAAAAAAAAGCATTTCGTTTAGGTGTTTCAAAAAGCATGAATGAAGAAGTTATTAAAAAACCAGACAGTGCAAGTGATTTTTACAAATCAATTTTAGGTTCAAATAAAAAGAAACAACTGTTTAAATTGATTGCACCAGATGAAAAATCTTATGATAATTTTTTATCACAACTTGATCGTGAAAAATCTATGTTTAAAACGCAAAAAGATGTTTTATTAAATAGTAAAACTGCACCAAGAGAGTTATTTACCAGAACAGTAGATACTGCATTAAATCCACAAGGTTTAGTAAAAGAAACACTAGGCAAATTAGAAAATTTTGCAGTAGGTAGAAATCCAGAAGAATTAAGAGGGGCAATTATTGATAAATTATTAAACCCAAATTCTACAAAACAAACTCTGCAACAGATAATAGATGCAGATAAAAAAAGATTATTTGATGGGTTACTTAATACACAACCTTTAACTTACCCAACTAATATTGTCGTTCAACAAGGACTTTTAAACAACTAGGAGAAAATTATGTCTAAAAATTCAGTAAACGATTATTCGGCTACGGCTGATTCAAATACCGATGTCGGTGGTATTTCTATTGCCGAGGGTATGTTGCCGTCAAATGTAAATAACAGTCTTAGGGAAATTATGAGTCATACTGCTGATTGGGTTGCAGGAACAACTGCACTATCTACTATAAATATAGATGGAGGTGCAATTGATGGAGTAAATATAGGGGCAAACTCAGCAGGCACTGGTGCATTTAGTACGGCAACTTTCGCAGACGGCAGTAATTCAGCACCGAGTATAAGTAATACTGGTGATACCGATACTGGATTCTATTTTAGTGGTGCGGATGAAGTTAGTTTAACAACTGGTGGTACACAAAGATTAAGTGTTAATTCATCAGGTCATCTAAATCATAATGGTTCAGCTAGTGCCGATATTGCACCCTTAACCAGTGCCACTACTATTACAATGGATTTTGATACGGGTCAAAATTTCAGTGTGACACTTTCACATAATACGACTTTTGCAAACCCAACTAATATAAATGTGGGTCAGTCAGGGTCAATAATAATAACACAAAGTAGTGGGTCTAATACTGCAAGTTTCGGATCGTATTTTAAATTTGGAGGAGGAACTGCACCTACCCTTTCGACTACTGCCTCTGCCGTAGATCGAATTGACTATTTTGTTGTGAGTGCGAGTTTAATTCATGCCGTTGTTTCTATCAATGTTTCGTAGGTAGATTAATGGTTTTTCAAAATGAAATTTTAGCAGGGTCAAGTGGCTCTAGTGCATCTAGTGTTTATCAAATAGAACAATCTATTCGTTTTGATGACTCTAATCCAGCATATATGAGAAGAACACCAAGTAGTGCAAGTAATAAAAAAACTTGGACATATAGTGGATGGATTAAAAGAGGTGACCAACCAGCAAACTATGGTGCAGGTATGGTATTATTACATCATGGTAATTCTGGAACTGGTTTACAAGAAGTAATAAGAATAAATACTGCATCAGGTTCTACTCATTCAACATTAATGTATTATAGCGATTCACCCTCTTCAAATTTAACAACAACTCAAGTATTAAGGGATGGTGCATCATGGTATCACATTGTGGTAGCAAAAGACACAACTCAATCTACTGCATCAGACAGAGTAAAAATTTACATCAATGGACAAAGAGTTACAAGTTTTAGCACAGAAACTTATCCATCTTTAAATGGTGAAGGATTTATAAATAGTAATGTTTTACATAATATAAGTTGTGACCAAAATGGTGGAAGTAATTATGATGGCTATATAGCAGAATTAAATTTTATTGATGGTTCACAATTAGACCCTAGTAGTTTTGGCGAAACCAATCAAAACGGAATCTGGATACCTAAAGAATATAGTGGTAGTTATGGAACAAATGGATTTTATATTAAAGGTGCTGATGCAAGTTCGTTAGGCGCAGATAGTTCAGGTAATGGAAATGATTTCAGTACAAGTGGACTTAGTGCTGATGATCAAGTTCCTGACTCACCTTCGAATAATTGGTGTACATGGAATGTAGTTGATAAAACACCTACATCAGTTCAAACTATATCAAATGGAAACTTACAAGTAGTTACTTCTGGTGCTACTTCTGCTGATGGAATATCTGGAACTCAAGCTATTACTTCTGGTATATGGTATTGGGAAAGTCGTCAACAAACTGCACAAGTATATAATTGTTATATTGGCATTAAAAGTACTGAAGTATCTAACAATAAATTACCACCTACAAACACTCCTGATAATAATGGTTCAACTATAGGTTATTGGGGTGTGGGTTTATATAAAGATGGCTCAAAAGTGCAAGATGTTACAACTTCTGGTAATGGTGATGTAGTAGGAATAGTTGTAAATTTAGATGCCTCTCCACAAACTGTACAATTTTATAGAAATGGTTCAACATCTGGCACTGCTATTGAGATATCAAGTGGTTTCACATGGTTGCCAATAAGCAGTACCAATAGTAGTGGTTATTCAGCAGGAACTACTTCAATGACTAATTTTGGTCAAGACAGTACATTTGGAGGACAAATTACTGCATCTACAAATACTGATGCTAATGGATTAGGTAATTTTAAATATAGTGTACCTAGTAATGCACTTGCAATCTGTACAAAAAATTTAGGGAGTTAATATGCCAACACCAACAATCAAACAACCAAATAAACATTTTACATCAACCCTTTATGAGGGAAATGGAACTGCTATTGGGTCTGGTGGAAAAACAATAAGTGGTTTAAGTTTTAAACCAGATTTAGTATGGATAAAAAACAGAGATGCATCAGATAGTAATGCTTTATATGACTCTAGTAGAGGTGCAACAAAACAATTAGAATCTGACACTACCACAGCAGAAACAACAGAGTCAGAAGGATTAACTTCTTTTACAAGTGATGGATTTACATTAGGAAGTTTGGATCAAGTTAATACCAATAATGAAAGTCTTGTTGCGTGGAATTGGAAAGCGAGTGGTGGTTCGGCTTCTTCAATAACATATACAGTAAAAGTAGTTTCTGATAGTGGCAATAAATATCGCTTTGATGACTTTGGTACAAGTGCTGTAACCTTAGATTTGCAAGAAGGTGGCACTTACACTTTTGACCAATCAGATAGTAGCAATGCAACACACCCATTAAGGTTTTATACATCAGCCGATAAATCAGGTGGAGAGTATACAACAGGCGTAACTACAAATGGAACAGCTGGATCATCAGGTGCTTATACAAGAATTACTGTAGAGGATTCTGCACCCACACTCTACTACCAATGTAGTAGCCACCCTGCTATGGGTGGTGCAGTAAATACTAACTCAACTTTTGGTTCGTCAAATTTTGCTGGTAGCATACAATCTACTGTGCAAACTAATTCTGATGCTGGATTTTCTATTGTAGAATATACTGGAACTGGTAGTGCAGGAACAGTTGGACATGGTTTATCGTCAGCACCAGAATGGATTTTAGTAAAAAATCTTACAGATTCTAGTAATTGGTTAATTTATTCATCATTATTTGGTGCTAATAAATATGGATATTTAAACTTAACTAATGCTTGGGCAACAGATACAACAGGTTTTAATAATGTAGAACCAACAAGTAGTGTGTTTTCTGTTGGAAGTGCTAATGAAACAAATGGTAGCACAGATAGCTTAGTAGCATATTGTTGGCACGGAGTAGATGGCTTTAGTAAATTTAATAGCTACACTGGAAATGGTAATTCCAATGGGCCATTTATTCATACCAATTTTACTCCATCTTTGATTATGATTAAGCGAACAGATAGTGCTGGTTATCATTGGTGTATTTTAGATAACAAAAGAAATTCATTAAATCCTGCTGATAATGTTTTAAAACCAAATTTAAGTGCAGTAGAGGATGATGATGCAAATATGGCAATAGATTTTTTAAGTAATGGTTTTAAAATAAGAGGTGCAGGAAGTGATGGAGATAATATAAATGCAAGTGGTGGAACATATATTTATATGGCTTTTGCTGAAAACCCCTTTATTGGGGATGGTGTATCTCCAGTAACTGCTCGTTAAAAAAATAAAAAAATTTAAATAAAAAGGAGAAAATTATGACATATGCTTATGTAAAAGCAGATCAAGTAGTACAAATTTTAAATCCATCAATGGCTTGGACTGATCCTGCAACAGAAATTCAGCATCCAAGTTCTATATTTTCAATATGGTCAAAAACCGATTTAGCTAATATTGGTTTATATCCTCTTGTTTCTGCAACTCCTCCTGCATCAGATTTTCACACAATAGGTGCAAGTAGTTATGCATTTGATAGTGTTAAAAAAGAAGTGGTTGAGTCTATTGCATCCTCTGATAAAAAATTAGACGATACATTATATGCGGATGGTGATGATATACCAGATGATAAAAAAGTTGGTGATGTTGCTAGTCAAGGCTTAGTTAACCTATGGATTGAAAAAACTAAAAATACGGCATCAAGTTTATTAACACCGACTGATTGGTATATTATCAGAAATACAGAAGATAATACAAAATCTATTCCTTCTGCCGTAACTACTCATAGAGCCAGTGTAAGAACTGCGTGTGATGAAATTGAAACAAAAATTAAAGAGTGTGATACTCTTGATAAACTAAAAACTTTATTTGTTACCCCTACTGACTCTGAAAATAAAATTACTGGTAATGCACCAATTTATGATTTTCCCAAACCTTATAGTGAGTAGTCATGGAATTGTTTTCTACGGCTTTAATAGGAATTAAGGTTGTTGAAAAATCTTTTGATTTTATAAAAAAAAGTATTAATACAGTTCAGGATATTAGTGAATTAGGTGGTCAAATTGAATCATTTTTAGATAGTCACGATACATTACAAAAACAAAGATTTAAAAAACAATCTGATCCATTTTCTATTAAAAATATTGCACAAGAAATAATTGATGCAAAATTAGCCGTTGAAAAAATGCAGGAAATGTCAACTATGATTGATATGCGATTTGGTCATGGCACATGGTCAAAGATTGTTTCTACTCGAAGGCAACGAATTAAGGAAGAAAGAGAAAGAATTAAAAAAGAAAGAATTTTAAAAATAAAACGCAGAAATGAACTTATTAAAGAATTTCAACGAGTAAGTATTGTTGCAATTTGTATGATAATTTTTATAACACTTTTATTCATAGGACTGGCAAATGAGTAAATTATCAGAATTAGAAGAAGGTAAACTTTTAAATGCCGTTGAGAGTTTAACAACTGAATGTAAAAATTTAAATTGTAGAGTTCGTGCCTTAGAGTTGCAATTAGAAAAAGGCAAGGGGATGTTATCAGCAGTTGTTTTGATTTCTTCTGCATTAGGTGGAGTTGTTGCCACCATTATTGGAAAGTGAATCATATATTACAAGGCAAGGCATCAGAACATTTTGTTGCTTATACTTTAAATATAATGGGGTTTAGAACCTCATTAATTAATCATAATGGATTTGATCTAATTTCTAATGTTAATAATTTAATATATAAAATAGAAGTCAAATCAACAACTCGTAGAATTAAAAATCGTAATGCTTTTAAATTTTCAACAAAACAAGCAAAAAAAAATCATAAATTATCTGATAATTTAGATTCAGATATTGTGGCATTTGTGATGTTTTATCAAAGCATACACCCACGAATTTTATTTAAACCAACTTACAAAATTACAGGATTAAGTCATGGAATTTATGACATTCATATAAAACCAAATATGGAAAGGGAAACTTTTAATGAGTCAATTATGCAACTGGGATGAAATAAAATTTTTTAAAAAAGAAGAGTTTAATTGTTCACATTCTGGAAAAAATAAAATGCAACATGAATTTATGCAACGATTAGATGCTTTGCGAAAAATGATAGATAGACCTTTAGTTATTAGTTCTGGGTTTCGTGATATTAGTCATCCAATTGAGGTAAAAAAAACAAAAGCAGGAATGCATACAACTGGTATGGCTTGTGACATTTTAGCCTCGCATCAACACGCATTAGATATAATTTCATTTGGATTAAAATTAGGATTTAAAGGTTTTGGAGTTCAGCAAAAAGGTGATTTTAATTCACGATTTATACATATAGATTTACGAGAAACACAAACATTATGGAGTTATTAAATTATGTTATTCGGATCAATTATATCAGCAGTTAGTGGTTTGGGTAAGGCTTGGCTTGAAAATAAAAAAATTAAAAACAAACAAAAAATGCAAATTGCAGAGGCACAAGTTAAAGCAGAAATAAAAAAAATTGAAGTTCAAGCAAGTGAAGTCAAAGGCGATACAAATTATGATTTAGAAGTTTTAAGAAATCAGAAACACACATTAAAAGATGAATACGCATTATTAATTGTGACTTTACCATTTGTTCTTTCGTTCATTCCTTTTACACAAGATTATATCGTAAAAGGTTGGCAATATTTACAACAAGCACCAGAGTGGTATTCATACATTTTTGTTGGTTCAATAGCAGGATCACTCGGTTTAAGATTTATTACAAAAAAATTATTTAAAGGTTAATAGTGAATTGGCTTGATGCAGAATTGATACAAGCAATCAATGAAATTTCTTGGTTTGACGGCATAGGAACACTTGTTGTTTTATTGGTTGCATATGCCATTTTTAAAAGAATTTAAGCATAAATAAATGCCAAAATACATTAAATTTTTAATCATTTTAATGTTGATTGAAATTGTATTACATATCGCTGAAATCGGCTTTGACCTTGCACAATACCTTAATTTAACCAAATATATTTAAATTTTATTTTGTACTGTTTGATGTACTGATTTAGGTATATTCATAAGTATAATATGTGCATAAAACAGTACATTTTGTACTGATTTTTGTACTGATACTAACTTTACTTGATTTCTGGTAGTTACAAGAGTTTTACACTGTCTTTCAAGACCAGTGCATTCAACCACTCTGCCATCTCTCCATATCCACAGTCAGTGGGTATCTTACTAAAATATAATTAAGATTCAACTCTTAATTTTTAAATAGTACAAAACCTCCCCAACAAATTAATCGGTATAATCCGAACATAAATATGCGTTAATATTAAATAATATACATATATTTAAAAATATTTTTTTTATTAAAAAGCCTAGTTTTACTGGTGTTTTGTTAAATATTTACACTGGTTTTTAAAAAAAGTAAAAAAAAGACTTGTAAAGTATACCATTTTAGATAATATAATATATATATTGTACTGAATATTAATTTTAAAAAAGCGAGAGATAATGAAAACAAAAACTGAACTATTTAAAGAATTTGATAAAGATATTTTAGATTTTTATAAAGGAATGGTCATTTCTTTAAAAGAAAATCATAATCAAACACCTGACAACCAAAGCGAGGACTGTATGTCCATTGAAGATTATACAGTACGAGCTATTTGGCTAAATAAGGCATGTAAAATAAGCAAATGTTTTGAGGAACATCATAGTGCTATTAAAGAAAAGTTTTATCAATATGGATTAAAATTAATCGAAAATAATAATTAAATGGTCAAGGGGCAGAACCAAAAATCTGCCCCACAACTTAACTAGCGAGAGAAAATGAAAATTTTACTTACAAAAAAAGATGTAGAATTAATAAGACTATGTTTATCGTCACACTTGGATAGTAGATATAGTTCAGACGATACAGAATCTGAATTAAGGAATCTTAAATACAAGTTACATAATATTGATGAAAAATTATGTGAAATGTTTAACAACAACTAACTAGCGAGAGATAATGAAAATAATATTTAAAAAACCTTTTAAAAAAAATTATGATTCAGTTAATAAACGATATTCTTATCGCATACGATTTACTGTTAAGTTTAATTTAAAAAATCAATTTGATAAAGAAACAACTTGTTCCGAGGATAAATTTCCTCACATTGAAAAAATAATTAATGATAAATATAAAAATTCTAAATTAGAACAATTTCAATTTGATGCATCGCAGAAACAAAAAAATAAAAAAGTTTATTTAGAAAAAATGTTTTTTGATTTAGTTAAAAAATATCGTGAATATAGGAAACAACTAATTACTAATAGAAAATTTGATGGTTATGGTATTTTAAGCAATACCTACAAAACAGAATATTTTCACATGAAAAGTATACAACAAAAAATTAAGAATTTTAATTTTATAAAATGTGATGATATTACACCTGAATTTGTTAACAAAAATTTTTTATTTGAATTTAGAAACTCAGCCAAATTTCATATCAATAAAGGTAAAAAATGTTATGACTTTATAAAAAAAGCAATTATTTATGGAAGAGACATTGGATGGATTAAAAGACATAATATTGTTTTTAAAAAATTTGCAGATGATGTTGGCAGGGTTACTAAAAAAAATAATATTTTACCAACTCCAACTAAAGATGAAGTTAAAAATATATTAAAACATTTACCCTTTAGATCATTTGTCATCACAACAGTTTTGGTTGAAACTGGATTAAGAATTGGTGAATTAAATGGTTTATTCTGGTCGCATTTAGATAAAAAAAATAAACTTTTATTAGTAAGTCAAGCAATAAGCGATAAACAAATTGAAGGCACAAAAACTGAAAATGGAAATCGTGATATTCCAATTAATGAAGAGTTAATTTTATTGTTAGAAAAATATAAGCGCACACTTGGTAAAATACCAAAAGCAAACGATTTTATATTTCCTCATAAAAATGGATCGGGTATTCCTGATAAAAAAGAAACTAATTATAATCAGCTTATGCGTATTTGTAAAAAATTAGGTTACATTAAAAAAAGCAAAAATCATAAGGGGCAAATTATATACTCAGGTAAATTTGGTAATCATGCCATGCGAAGATTTTTTAGAACTCAATGTGTTGCAAAAGGCATAGATAATTTAGCAATCGATTATATAATGGGTCAATCTAGTCGAGGTAGTATTGGTGAAAGAAGATATACGGATCGTAAGCAATTAGTGCCACAAAAGGTATGACATATAAGTCATAAAACAAAAAAGATCGCACCAGTGAGGCTTATAACGGCTCGTTTTTTGACGAAATAAAGTCAAAATAGACTTCTTCGCAATCTTTATGACAAAATGAGTAATCACCATTAATATGGATAAATCTATACTCCATATATTCAGTATCTAAATGTTTTTGGCATACTGGACAATTTAATTTATGAAAAGATTCATCTTTAAATCGTCTTGGCATTACTTACAAATATTTTTCCAATATATATATTTATTTGTATTTTCTATTTGTGCAAAAAATTGTTTGGCATTTTTATCAACTAATGTTTTACCAACATATTTAAATTCACATTCTAAATTAGTTCTGCGGTCAGTTTCTAATTGATAAAAATAATCATCATTAAAATATTTCAAGGATGAATATGTCATAGTGATAGCTGAGATAATAGTAATAATCATTTTGTTATCCTCTCTTTTTAAAATGGAATTTCGTCATCAAGTTCAGAGTCTTTTTTAATATTAGGTTTTTCTTTATTAGAATCACTGTTGCCACTTGGTATAAACTCAAATTGATTAAACAAACAACTGTAACTCACTCGTTTATTACCTTCTTTATCTTCGTAATTATTGGATTTTAATTCACCAGTAAAAACAACCCCAGTACCTTTTTTAAAAAAATTTACTAATGAAGTAGCACGATTTTCATTTAGAATTACACAATCTAACCATGTTGTGGTTTGTTTATCTTTAGAACCTAAAGAATTTGAGGCTAATGAAAATTTTAAAATCTTACCACTTTTAACCTCAATCAATTCAGCATCTTTTCCAAGTCTGCCAGTACCATTAATTATAATCATAATAATATACTCCTATGTGTTACAAGTTGATTTTATATATTGACAAAAATCCATATAATCTTTTGACAATTCAGGTTTCCATTTAGATTTAGGATCGTGCATTGTTTTTATTTCAGCCGTTAATTTTAATAAATGATTTGATAATTTGCCTTTACACTCTTCTAAACCTTTATAAATTTCTGGATATTCAGCTTTTAATAATTCACCTACATGATCTGGTTTTTCTGCAATTTTATTAACTCTATGTGATTTGCCTCCATTGCCAGTTGGTTTAACATCTGGGTTATCTAAATCTTCTTCATTATGTTCAGCAAGTCCTAAAATAGCACTTAGTCCATATCTTCTGGCATAAGTTTGGGCTGATCCAACACTTTGCATAACTGAATCTTTACCTTTATCAGTTGCATCCAAATGAATACCATCATCCGAAATGTAAGAACCATCTTTATGAAAAATAGTTGTTTGCATATATTCTTTATCATTTATTAAAATAGGTCGTTGTAAAAAATATAAATCACATTGATATAAAATAGGTCTAACTTCGCTTATCAAAGTTGCTAACTCGTGATATGCACCTTTGAATGCTTTTTTCTTTACACCCTTAATACCTTTAAACAAACCATGAAATTTCAACATAGATTCATGTATTTTGCCTTGTTTTATATTTTCCATAATTTTCTCGCTTTCGTTTGTATTTCGTCACCCCAGTCATAAAAAAAACTATCCCATTCAGGTGGTTCTATTAGACTAATAAGTTCGTTAGTTGTTGTTGTTTTTTTTAATAAATTTTGCCTAACTATTGCTAATCGTCTGGCATTTTCTACACTCTGATCCAAATAGGGTTGAGTCATTAACTCGCAATTTGATTCGTCAAAAGTATAAAAATCTGAATTTGTGGCATAAATCAAAACTGGTTTTAATCCAGTCGCTTTACTGTATAAAGCCACTTGCATAATATCGTTGGGGTAGGGTTCTTTAACAATCGGTGCAGTGGACATTTTATAATGTTCTTCTACATGATTTTTTATACATTCATCACCTTTAGATTGTATAAACTCGTCAGCTAAAGATTCACTTTCAAAATTCTTTTTTTGTTTACTGACTTCACCATTTTTAAGAATCCAATTAACAGTCCATTTTTCTTTAATTTTACTTACACGATTCCATTTTGTTTTTAATTCTAAAACTTGAGTTTGAGTTCTAAAATCAGTGAACCCATTAATTGGAATTTCTAAATTTTTCAGATATAATTCAATCGGTGTTTCAGTGTCACATTTTTTTAAATTAACACCTAAATAAGAAAATGCATTTTGTATATTTTCATAAACATCTAATAAAATTGTTTGATATTGCTCTAATTTAAAAAAATCAATTGGTTCGTAACCTTGATGTCTATATTTTAAATCAGCTAATATTTCTTTTAAAATTTTGTTAAGATCAAAACCTTGACCATCGACTAAATCAATAAGCTGATTACAAGCTGAACCTAATCTTGCAGGAACACCATGTTTCTTTAATTTTATATCTTCTAAATCAAAAAGTATTTTATCTAATACCCATTTTGCAATAGGTGATTTTAAAGTTGAAGGTGATAAATGGTAAATATTCCAATGACTACACCAATTTGGTACAGAAATAGGTTCGGTATCGCAGGGTCTATTGTCCTGATTTAACGATAAAATATTTGACATAGTACACTATACAGATAAAGCATAGTGTTTTTATACCATATTTAGATAATTATGCAAATAATATAATGTAATTATATTTGTGAAAAAACTGCAACAATCTTTGTTATTTTATGAAACTTATCGTAAGGTACTTTTTTATTCGTTATATCTTTAAATATTATAGCTTTACCAAAACATGACAATTTAATATTTTCAGAGTCATATTCATCAATGGTTCGAGCCGTTGCCATTAATTCATTTTCAGCATTAGGGTTCTTTATTTGAACAAGCACCTGATCACCAACAGAATAAGTTGCATCATAATCACATAGAACATATGCACCTTGTTTAATTATAGGTTGCATACAATTAGCCGTAATTTGAACTAAAAACTGATTATCTTTTATTTTCCAAGGTACAAAATAATTAGGCTTTATATTAGTCATATTAATTGAACCATTCATGTTTCTGTTTCCATAAACCCCAGTTTGATTTTTATTATTATCATTTGATATAAATTTATTTATATCTAACTCACCTTGCAATTCTTGTTGTTTATTTAAAACATCATTTATGTTTAAATTAAATGCCGTTGATATTTTATTGAGTGTTTCAATACGAATTTTTCTATCAATATTTTCATTTTCAAGTCTGGATACTTCGGCTTGTGTTATACCTAATTTTCTTCCCATTTGGGTTTGAGATAGGTTATGTTTGGCTCTGTAATAAGCAATAATACTTTTATTCACATTAGTTGACCTATAAATTGTTTATATACATATATACTATTTTTTTACAGTATACCATTTTAAATTAATATTATACTTATTATTTAAATAAATAAAGTGTAATAATAATTATTGTCAAAATAAATAATTGTTTAAAATATTTGCACACTAAGTATTTGCATATAAATTAATCTTTTTAAAAAAAACATTTGCAAAGTCAAAATTAATTTATAATTATATACCATATATATATTGTTTAAGTGCATAAGGTATGGTTTGTGAAATTAAAAGATTATCTCATTAATAATTTAATTACTGAAAAAAAATTTGCTGATCAACTTGGTGTTAAGCAACCAACTGTTTCAAGATACTTACATAATCTAAGAATACCCAAAAAAAATATTTTAAATAAAATTAGAGAAATTACTCAACAACAAGTCACTGAATCTGATTTTCCAACTCAAGTGCATTGGAAACAAAGAGGAAAAGATAATGGGTAAGATGCAAAGAACTAAAGGTGCAAACTTTGAAAGAGAAATTGTTAATAAACATAAAGACTGGGGTATAGAATCACAAAGAGTACCTTTATCTGGATCAACAGATTTTGCCAAACACGATGTCATTATTTCAGGTATTTCTGCTGAATGTAAAATTAGAGCCAACGGATTTAAAAAAATTTATGAATGGTTGGAGTATCAAACACCAGACATTTTAATATGCAGAGCCGATAGAAAAGAGCCTTTTTATGTACTGAGTGAAAAAACATGGAAACAATTTTTAGAATGGTCAAACATTAAAAAAAAAAGTGATGATTAATGTTGATGAATTACAAGTTAAAAAACAAAGCCAAACACAGTTACCAGAAGAAAAACTTTATGTGCATGTTCTTAAACAAGCCATTGTTGATTATTTTAAATGGAAAAAAAAAGATGATTATGATTGGTTTTTTTCAGAAGATTGCAAACAGATTTGCATATGGTCTGGAGTCAGTCAAACTTGGTTACAACGATTTGTAAAGATGAGGCAAGAATTATGATAACACCTTATATTCATAAATTAATTGCCTTAGAAGTACTAGATTTTTTTACCGATTGTATAAAACAAGGAATGGATTTAGCTGATATTGTTGATGCCTATTTACCAGAAAAATCAGTTAACTTAACTTATGGATCAGTTTTACAAGCCTTAATAGCAGATCATCGAAGAGTTTTCATTTCACTTGCTAAAAAAGATGTAACGAAAGATGAATATTAAATTATCAAAACAAGATTTTTTTGATGCCAAAAAGATAGCTAGAGGCAGACTAATTACTGCCAAAAACTGGAATTTAACCAACCAACAAGTGGACAAAACTAGGACAAATGCAGACATTGAATTACTAGGTGTATTAGGTGAGTATGCGGTTGCTTTATGTTTTAATTTAGAAAAGCCAGACTGTTGTGGATATGACGATGGTGTTGATTTGTGGTTTGAAGATAAATCTATCGAAGTTAAAACAACTTATCATAATCATGGACATTTAATTTTTAAAAGTAAAGAAAGATTTATAGCTGACTTTGCAATTCTTGTCGCTGAAACAGATTGTAAAATGAAACTTAAAATTATTGGAGTGACAAGTCGGCAGAAGTTTTTGGAACATTGTTTTGATAAAGATTTTGGTAATGGAACTGTTTCAGCCATGTCACAAACAGATTTACAACAACCAGAAACATTTTGGAGATATTTAATCGAGAAACAATATGCATAAATTAAGAGTTTTATCACTGGGTGCAGGAGTACAATCAAGTACATTAGCATTAATGATTCACAAGGGTGAAATACCTATGGTTGATTGTGCTATCTTTGCTGATACTCAAGCAGAACCACCCAAAGTTTATGAGTGGTTAAAGTTTATAAAAGAAACTGTAAATTATCCAGTGCATATAGTGACTTGGAGAAACTTAGAACAAGATTTAATCGATGCAAGTGAAGGTAAATATTTAGATTATACAATTCCTTTTTTTTATAAAAATTTAAAAAATAATGATAAAGGAATGATGAAAAGACAATGCACTAGTAATTATAAAATTAGACCAATAGAAAAAAAAATTAGACAACTTTTAGGATATAAAAAAGGTGAAAGAGTCAATCTAAATTTAGTAAAGGTAGAACAATTACTTGGTATATCAACTGATGAAATGCGAAGAGTTAGAATGAATAAACTTCGTTACATAGAAAATCAATATCCTCTTATTAACGACTTTGGTATGTCAAGACAAGATTGTATTATGTGGATGAAAAATAATAATTATCCAACACCTACTAGATCAGCTTGTTATTTTTGTCCATTTAATAAAACTTCTGCATGGCTACACATGAAAAAAAATGATCCACAATCATTTGCTAAAGCAATAGAAATAGACAAAACAATAAGAAATACAGATACATATAAAAAAAATGTTCCTAAAGAATATCAAAATAAATATTTTTTACACTCTAGTTGTGAGCCATTAGAAAAAATTACAGAGATTGCTGAAAAACAAGAAGATATGTTTGATGGATTTGACTCTATTTGTGATGAAGGAATGTGTGGTGTTTGATTACAAAGATATTATAGAATTTATTGCCGTTATCTCAGCCATAATTAGTCTTAAATTATATGGCGATCAATGGAAATATGCAGGATATTTTGGTTTGTTCAGTCAAATTTTTTGGTGGTCTTTTAGTTATGTAAACGAACACAATTCTATGTATGTTTTATGTTTCTTTTTAACGGCTATGCATATTAGAAATATTTGGAAGATGAACCAATGACTGAGTTTATAACAAAAGGTAAGTTTGATAATAAATTTACAACGATTCCAAATTCACTCATACAAAATACTGATCTAACATTAGAGGCACGAGGTCTTTTGATTTTCTTGTTATCTAAACCTAGTGATTGGAAAGTAAATGTTAAAAATCTATCGCAGGATAATGATATTGGTCGGGATAAATGTTACAAAATAATAAATGCATTAATTGATTCAGGTTATATCGTTAGAAATGAAGAAAAGGTAAAAGGCAGATATAATTACACTGAATATTTTGTATATCCTGAAAGGCAGAGAAAACAAGGACTTTCACCATGTCCTGAAAATCCGGATACGGAAAAACCGGATACGGAAAATCAGCACCTATACAAAGAAAAGAATATACAAAATAAAGATAATATATATACCGATGAATTTAATGAGTTTTGGAAACAATACCCACAAGGCAATTGGAACAAGATCAATGCCTTTAGAAAATATAAAAAAATTAAGAATAAAAAGCAAGTTTTGCAGTGTTTAAAAAACTATTGTGAAACTAATAATGTTAAAGGTGGATTTATTCATAATCCAAATAACTTTTTAAAAGATGATTTTTATTTACAATTTGATTCTAAAATAGAAGTAATTAGTGAGGAACGAATTAGAGAAAGTCGATTGTTTAAATATAAACTTAATATGGATTTAGATGACTCAGCCATAAATGATTTAAAAAAACATGGATATATTAATAAGGATGGTAGCATTAATGAAAAAAAGATTGCGAAAAAATAATAAACATCTGAATGCAAAAGTAACTCCAATCTATCAAGAGTTACCGACTAAAGAAAAGATGAGAAATACACCCTTGGAATTTGAAGTGTTAGAAACTAAAATTAGTAGAGCCAGAGTTTTAAATCAAAATCTAATCGATACTTACCTCTTAAAACATTTAATTAATCAATCACAATACGATGCAGGATTTAAATATTATGTACTTTGGCGAAAGAGTGGGCTAGAAAAGCAATTAACTATTAAATATGATCCAACACTCACAAATAATAATTCTGTTAATCTGGGGTCATTACAAGGCGATGCATATATAGAATTAAATAAAGCAAGAAAAGCAATTGGCAATCGTTTATGTAGTGTTGTTGATAATGTGTGTTTATATAACAATCCATTATCGACTTGGGAAAAAGAATATAATGTAAAAGCTAAGACTGGAATGACGGCTTTAATCTTAGCTTTAGATAGTTTATGTGATTACTGGGGTCTAAATTAATTGTCAGGATTATATTCATCTATTTTTTTATTAACAAATAACTGATTGTTAATATCTAAATCAGGATCATTGGGTGGTGTTGTAAAAGGTTTGTCATACTCTCTTAAAGCCTTTTCTAATGGTTCAACATTAATACCTTTACATTTAATTTCATGAATTGCATATTTAATACATTTTAAAATATCTAATACGGCATTATCTTTTGAATCAGCACGAGTAATATATTTCACCATGCATGATCGATTATGATTTAAATTAAAAGCCTTAAAAAAATCTAACAATTCAATTTCATTACCATTCGGTAAAATACCTTTATAGTAATTAGGATTAACTGGAGTCTTATTCTTCATAGATTTTATCGTAAGTAATGTGTGAAGAACAAAAACAAATCAGTGAACCAATAAACATCATAAAACCTAAACCTACATTAATATAATTCATTTCATAATAATGATGCATCATGTAAAATAATGATATCGGCAAGAAAACAATACCAATCATAAATAAAATAATGGTATTGGTTATGTTAATTAATTTATGCATATAACCTCGCTAATTTAAAATTATGTACTTTTATACCAATTATATATAGATAATACAAATAAAATCGCATTTATTATACCGAGAGTGTAGACAAGGAATCCAGAAGATGGTACATTTAGAAAAACTACGAATGTAGATTTATTTTTCCTCCCCTGAAAATAAAGGACTTCACTATTAATTGGTGAGGTTTATGTAAATAAAATGAAAAAACCAGTAAAGAAAACAAAAGATTTATTAAATAAAATATGTCAGCATATTACTCAAGGCAAATCAGTTAGAAGTATTTCTAAGATGGATGGTATGCCAACAGTTCAGGCAATTATGAAATGGCTGAATCAAGATGAAGAGTTCTTTAAAATGTATCAAACCGCACGAGAAAGTCAGGGTGATTTGTTTGGTGAAAAGATTAATGATATTGCACTAGAATTGTTAAGTGGGCAACGATCAGACTTTCAAAATTGTAGAGTGGCAATCGATGCATTGAAATGGACTGTAAGCAAAATGTCATCTAAACGATGGGGAGATAGACAACAAATAGACATTAAATCCAGTAATTATGTAGATGAATTGACTAAAGTTCAAGATACAATTAAAGAACGATTAGAAGAGAAAAGTAAAGAGAAACTGGGGCTGAAGGTGGTGAAGTAGGGGTGAAACCTCACAACCGAGTTTATCACTACGCACGAAAAAAACTCAACTTTTTGTGTACTGATTTTATGTACTGATCTAAATAACCCAGAAAACATAGGGTTACAAACGATTTGCACTGGTTAGTTATTCCAGTGTAACCAGTTGGGGGTATAATTTCTCTCGCTTTTATACCCCCCCCAATCAATATATCGGTCGGTGCAGTTATTATAACTATACCCCCCTCTTTCTATTAGAATAACCAAATAGGACTCTATGAAAAATTTTGAGATAATTACGAAACTGGCTCTTGACCCAACATTGTTTGTTGAAACGATGCTAAATGCGAAACCTGAAAAATGGCAAAAAGAGGTATTAGAGTCACTTTTAACTGATGACAAGATTAGCATTAAATCAGGTCATGGAACTGGCAAATCGGCTTTATTAAGTTGGATTATTTTATACTGGTTAGCCACAAAGATGCCATGCAAGGTTGCCGTTACGGCTAATACGGCTCGACAATTAAATGATGTTTTAATGTCTGAGTGCAATAAATGGCATAGACAAATGCCAGAGGGTTTTAAAAATTTATTTGAATTTAAATCGGACAAGATTAGTTTAGTGGGTGCATCTGAGTCTTTTTCTAGTTTTGTAACTTCAAGAAGAGAAAGTCCAGAGTCACTACAAGGTTTTCATTCACCCAATATGTTATTTTTATGTGATGAGGCATCTGGTATTCCAGATATTATCTTTCAGGTTGGTGAGGGTAGTATGAGTACTAAAGGTGCTAAGACGATACTAACTGGAAACCCTACGAGAAACAGTGGTTATTTTTACGATAGTCACCATAGTATGAAACATAAGTGGAAAACTTTCACTGTACGATGCCAAGATTCAAGTCATGTTAATCCTGATTTTATTAAGGATATGGCTGAAAAATATGGTGAGGACTCTAATGTTTATAAAATCAGGGTGTTGGGTGAGTTTCCAACTACTAACGATGACTCTGTTATCCCACTTCATTTAATAGATGAGGCACGAACCAGACAAAATGTTGAACCATCCACAGAGGAAATTATTTGGGGGTTAGACATTAGTCGGTTTGGTAACGATAGAACGGCTTTAGCCAAACGACAAGGCAATACTTTAATTGAAAAAATTAAAAGTTGGAAGAACAAAGATTTAATGCAAACTGTTGGGTTAGTGGTGACTGAATATGAATCGTTACCATTTAACAAAAGACCTAATGAGATATTGATTGATTCGATTGGTCTGGGTGCAGGAGTTGCAGATCGTCTTAAAGAATTGAATTTAGATTGTCAGATTACTGCCGTTAATGTTGCAGAATTACCCAGTATGCAAGAAAAGTATATGAGGTTAAGGGATGAGTTATGGTTTTTAGCCAGAGAGTGGTTTGAGGGTCGTGACTGTAAGATTCCAGAGGATGACGATTTAGTTTCTGAATTAACTGCCCCTTCGTATGCGTTTATGTCCAATGGCAAGATCAAGGTGGATTCTAAAGAAATTATGAAACGAAAAGGGTTTAAAAGTCCAGATATTGCTGATGCCTTTTGTTTAACATTTGGTACTCGTTTCGGTGGATATAGCAGTAATCGAAATTATAAATGGAATAGACCCATAGAAAGGGATAATTCATGGATCGTGTAAATACGACTTTAATGGAAGTCATGTGTGATTATTTAGAGGAAATCAAAGTTGTAAATCCTCATGTAAGTTGGCAAGATTTAATGGACACTTGTATTGTTGCAGGGGGTTACATGGCTAAAAAAAGTAAAATTAACAATGATGATTATTTGGTGTATTTACGCAGTATTCAAATTGTTGACGAACATATTCCAAGTTATTTTGTAGGTGAGGC